>Ga0164318_10000365_pt1 | contig 33150 bp, 26 predicted proteins | sample GuaBasSedimGuay9_FD_113734 | JGI IMG/M metagenome (GOLD analysis project Ga0164318, IMG submission 113734) | Subseafloor sediment microbial communities from Guaymas Basin, Gulf of California, Mexico - Guay9, Core 4571-4, 0-3 cm | ecosystem: Environmental > Aquatic > Marine > Hydrothermal vents...
CTTGAATTTTTATTATACTATTAGAGAATTTCCAGATTTGGTGAAAGGAATAATAAAAGAAATGGAAATAGGAAAAAAGATGTTAGGAAGGTCGATGGGACTTGTATTAAAAGTAATAGAGAACTGCGGCGGAAAAATAGTAGAAAAAAATAAAAAATAAAGATGTTTTATTTTTAAAGCATAGGATTTTGTAAAAAGTCGGTCAAAATAATTTTAAAAATTTAATTTTTTGAAATTTAGAGATAATCTACTGTTTTATTATAAATAATCATAATTAATTATGTTATTTATAACCTAAAATATATAATAACATACATTTCTCAATATTTCAATAAAAAAACATTTAAGATTTTATTTTTTATTAAAAAAATCTCAATTCAATGATTGAATTTTTCAGATAATTTCCTTTTTTTAGTCTTTGAAAATTTCATTTAAAATAATTAAAAAAGAATAACCAAAATCTTATTATTTTATTTTGTAATCTTTTTTAATTCATTAAATTAAATTTTCAAAAAATTTTTGACAAAAAGGATTATATCTAAATACTAATATATTTAAATTCCAATATATTATAAAATTTATAAAAATTCAATTCCTTAAGTCCACCAGATTTGGACAAATATTATAGTAATATTTATTGAATTAACGGTCTAAAGAAACCAAATTAATTATAAAATGTGGTCATTATGAGTAATACATGGGTAATCTTTAGGACATCTTTAAAAATGGCATTTAGGTCAATTACAAATAGAAAATTTCGTGCTTTTTTAACAATTTTAGGTATAACAATTGGTATTACCTTGTTTATTACTCTTATGTCAATAGGCATCGGTATGCAAACTTCTATTTCTGCATTACTAGCTAAATTTGTTGGAGCAGAAGTCGTTGTCTCTTCAAAAATATCTGGTTCTCGTCCAAGCGTCCCACCAGAAGTTGTCAACTTACTCGGAAAAGTTGACCATGTAGAAAAGTCATTTGGGCTTATCCAAGATTACCTTACAATACAAGGTCAGTTTGTCATGGTAATTGCTACTGACCCCTCCGAGATCGAGTTTCTAACAGGTATAAAGGTGGTACGTGGGATGTCGCTTGAAGAGGCTGTCGAACAAAATATTTCACAACCAGCATATATTGATAATACACTTGCAACACAACTTCATCTTGATATTGGTGATAAACTAATTGCAACAAGCCAAAGTTCAGGAGTATTCCTTCAGTTAAATATAGTAGGTGTTACTACGTCTCTTAGTTTAGGAATCTCAATCAGCGGCTTTGGTGGTATGGCATATACGACATTATACACTATGCAAGAATTATTAGCAACAGACTCAGTCCAGTATGTGATGTTAGAATTAGATGATTCTTCATATTCAGAAAGTGTGGCAAATGCAATAAGAGAGACCTATCCTAATGCGCAAGTAATAACTCAGCAAGAAGTCTTGGAAATGACCGATCAAATTCTAAATATAATCTTAGCTGTTCTATTAGGCATGGCTTCTATTTCACTTTTAGTCGGTGCAATAGGGATTATGAATACGACTATGACTTCAGTTCTTGAGAGAACTCGCGAAATTGGTATATTAAAGGCAATAGGCTCAAAAAGAATAAATATATTACAGGTATTTCTTACTGAAGCGTTTATTATTGCATTAATCGGTGGAATTTTAGGTTGTATTTCAAGTGTTGTCCTCGTAATAGGACTGACCACATTAGTTAAAAGTTTTATGGGTTTTCAAATGCCCTATGTCTTCGATACTTCAATTTTTATTGGAGGAATGGTATTAGCAATAGTAATTGGACTTATTTCGGCTGCATACCCTTCTTGGAGGGCAAGTAGCGTTAAACCTGTCGAGGCTTTGAGATATGAATAATTCACTTTTTTATTATTATTCATTTTTTAGAATAGATTATTATTTAGCTATAAATTTTAGAAGAGGTAGTCTTATATGGCAGACGCAATAAGATTAAGAAATATTTCAAAAGTATATGATTTAGGACCAATAAAGGTACAAGCGCTAAGAAATGTGAATTTGGAAGTTAAAAAACAAGAATTTACAGCTATTATGGGCCCATCAGGTTCAGGTAAAACTACATTATTAAACATGATTGGGGCATTAGATTATCCAACCAGTGGGAGAGTTTTTTTGGACGGAAATGATATTACTGATTATGATGAAGGCGAAATAACCTTTATTCGCTGTAAAAAAATCGGATTTATTTTTCAATTTTTCAATCTGGTCCCTTTATTAACGGCAAAAGAAAATGTAATGTTACCAATGCTATTCGCAGGAGATTTGACAGTAAAAGAGGCGGAAGTCCGGGCAGTTGAATTATTAACTGAAGTAGGTATTGGAGACAGAATAAATCATGCTCCTCATGAATTGTCTGGTGGTCAACAACAACGAGTTGCTATCGCAAGAGCATTTGCGAATAAACCTGCAGTAATACTTGCAGATGAGCCAACTGGTAATACGGACTTTAAAACTGGAGTTTCAATTTTAAATTTAATGAGAAAATTGAATAGAGAAGAGGGCCAGACCTTTTTATTAGTCACGCATGACCCTGGTATAGCTGGAATCGCCGATAGGGTCATTTATGTTATTGATGGACATGTTCAGTCCACATGCCCCGATAGAGTATCTCCTCCATCAGATACTTTGGTGGAATATATAAAAATAAATAAACCTAAAGAATTAAAACGCTTAAAAAATTTTAAGCGGCAATTAAAGATTATCAAACGAGATTTAGCCTTATTTAAGGCAAGAAAAAATGAGATTGATTTTGTTCAATATCAATATATTAAAAATGAATATTATAAAATGCTTAATGAAATTGAAAAAAAGACCAGGTGGTTAACAGCATGAAATTTAAGAAAAATTTGTTTTGCATAATAATATTGTTGGGTATACTTATATCTTCATATGTAATTTCTATTAAATTTTCTCATTTACAGCCAGTTAATTTATACAATGATCATGGGAATAAAATCACAAATTTAGAAAATAACATTCCAGAAAATGTTGAAATAACTAAAACAGAATCTATGACTGTAAACATAAACCCATTTGGTAAAATAATAGAAAAACGTACAACAGTTACATTTACTCTAAGAAACCTTGGAAATAAGAGAGTAACTTTTCAATTAAAAGACCGAGTCGAAAAAGCAGAACCTAGAACTTTTCAAATAATTCGAGGCAGCTTTAACGAGGAACCAAAAGTAATATTTATTGATAATGGAACTTATGGCTATATGTTATTTAAATTTCCAAATATTACTTTAGAAGCTAATTCTAGGAAAGAATTTGGTTACGTAGTCAAAACAAAAATAGAGGTACCTTATACTATCCATTCTACATTTTATATAAATAACACTAAAATTGAATTAAATGAATCTGAGGAAGACCCGAAAATTATAGCACCTATTGGGTCGAAAATTACTCAAGTAATTAATATACAAAGAGTAGATAAAGGGCTATTTGGGATAAATTCAATGGTACGGGCACCAAATATTGTATTATTAACTGTAATATTACCCTACTCTGAGCGTGAAGAGGATATGGACATTTCTGAGCCTGAATATTCAAGTCCTCCAGTAATGGAAAATGCTCTCGGATTTATCCAGCAAATTTCATGGATAGTTTATTCTAATAATTATACAGTTAATTGGAGCGCAAAAATACTGAGTGGCGGGGGCTGGGGTATATTGGAACTCCAACCAATGATGATAGTAATAACAAAAGCGACTGACATGACCAGTACAGCTCTACAAGCATTAAACGGTGTATTGGGTCTTATAGCTGGACTACAAGGTTATTGGATAGGACTGGTCGCTGATTCGCTAATTGAAGAGTTTATGACGCTCTCTTCCTATATGAATTATATATTTGACATTATGGCTATGGACTCAAGTATCATGAATATGGGTGTCTACTCGATGATAAATAACATGATTATTGCTCTTGTTGAGGCTAATATCGTCCGCCAGTTTTTGCAAGACAGTATAAGTACTATAGATGGCGTAATTGATGATATCGGTGGGTCGTTCCCACTCGATGCAATTAATTTAATTAATGTCCAGACTACATTAAATAATTCTCTTGATTACATTACAGATATGGAGCGGAGGATAACCGCGTCATTTGGGGCGCAAATTATTCAGTTGCTAGGGAACCCTGCAGTCATAACAATTAGGAAAATGCCGATAATGGACATAATATATCTTGATTATCTATTTATCAATGCAACTGCATCCGAGTTGTCTAATAACCAGACTGATTTTTACACAAAAATTGATATTGAAAATTTGACTGCAATTAATGGGTTGGTCAATTTAAGTCGGACATATGAATTTAAATTAGGCAATTCTACTGGGTTCTTCTATCTGTTAGACCAAGTTTTTGGCAGACCAATATTTAAAGAGACTAATGTTTCAGGTTCTCCTAATTCAACAGCACCCGGAATTTATACTTCATATTTAAGTATGTTAACCCCTAATGAAGGGTCATTCTGGTACACTTTAGGGAATTTAAGTAGGTCTATCGCAACTCAGCTATTGTTGTTAAATTCAAGTTTTGGTGGAAAATATAAGATTTTATTAAAAAATCAAAGTGCAAATGTGAATATCTCGTCTAAAGACCCATTTATCTTAGAAACTGGTTTTACAGGCTTAAATAGTTTTATGAATAGCCTTAAAAGTATTCAGAAAAAATATCAATCTCCATATGGAAATCCACCTGATGTATATATTCCAGAAATTAACTCGAATTATAATAATATGCCTTTTGGAGGTAATCTTTCAGAAGAAACCCTAAATGTCTTGAATAACATGAGTTTTAATACTCAAATGCAGATTTATATGGAACCAAATTTGTATATCCGAAATACACTAAATTTTTCTCTACCAATTGGAAACTTAAGTAATCTTACAAGTAATTTTACTGGTACTGTCCCGATAGAAGTAGCCGACTATGTATTAGAAGACGGGACAAAACCGAATTGGGTAAATTCCACCATAAACGGAGTTCAATTCAATGATGCTACTGATCCTATTTTCAAGAGATTTATTGTTAATGGCATTTGTAATTTTAGTAAAAGTGTTTTAGTACCTGGTAAAAAATTAATGACTAATTTTAGGATAAATAGTACGGACGCTCGTATTGACCTTATCATATACGATGAAAATAATACTATAAAAAAATATAATTTACAAGATCTTATGTCAAATATTAATGATTGGAATAATTTCACATGGGATTTGTCGAATCCCAATTATTGGAACTATTATGATAATAATTTTGATAATGACCATATAACTAAGTTTGAATTTATTATAAATTCTACAAATCCTGTGGCATTTGATATTGACTATATGAATATGTCAAGGACTGTGCTACCATATCCAAATAATATTACGTTATATGAAGGGTATGTCTACAGCAATGGAATAGAACTATTTGGAAATGTAACTAAATATGAGCAACTAAACGGTGGGCTAGAAATTCCGTACTCTTTTATTGCTGATGTCTGCGGCGGATCTGATAACGAGGTAGTCGCTGGATCAACTGATGAAAATATTTATGTATTCAATGGGACGACTGGTAATCAATTATGGAATTTGACACTTAATGGACATATTACAAACATGTTTGTCCAAGATTTTATTAAAGGCGGTAAAAATGAAATAATTTTAGGTTTAGACAATGGTTCTATTTTAGTATTAAATGGTACTGGTAGTCTTATCTGGAACTATTCGTTTTCAAATACAATAAATTATATGGCGATAAGTGATATTAATAACGATTCACTGGACGAATTGGTTGTGGGTGCAGATGATACCATTTTAGTAGCACTAAATAATTCTGGAAATTACTTGTGGAACGACTCTTTGAAGAATACGATAACTGATATAAAAATTGTGGATATAAATGGTGATAATAAAAGTGAAATCTTGACCAGTTCACTTGCAAATTCTGTAAAATGTTTTAATGGGTCAACTGGTGAATTTATATGGAAAAAACGTTTCTATGATGATGTATTAAAAATTGCTATAGGAAATTTTACCGGAGATAAATATAAAGACATTGTAGCATATGTAAAACCAGACTACCTGTATGCATTTTCGGGGTATAATTTATCAGATATTTGGGAAATAGAAACGAATGCTTATATAATCAATTTAGATACAATTAAAGTGCCACTCAAAAAAGATAATATTGTCATAAGTACAGCAACAAATCTTACTTCATATTTCGGAAATAATGGAACAGAACGATGGACAGTCCCAACAAATTCTATAATTACGACAATGAAAGTCTTTGACATAGATTCTGATTCTGCTGATGAAGTAATGATTGGCGCTAATTATCATAATATATCTGCATATTTGGATAATGGGAGCTTACTTTGGGAATATAGAGCAGATAGTGCTGTTAAAAATATTGGCATTGGTTATATTGACAATAATTCTGTTTATGATATAGCATTAGGCGAAAGCAATAATAAAATACAAGCTGTAAATCTAACTTCATTTACTAAATTATGGGGAAATACTTTAGGAAAATGGATTTTATCGTTTAAATTTATAAGGACGAGCAAATATATTTCAATATATTATAATCTTCCCGAGCCTATTACCCATCTTATGCAAACTATTGGTGTTAACCTCCCTGAAATGACTTCTCTAGCAAATATCGGTAGCTTATCATCATTGAGTGGTACAAATGTAAATGGACTAGACTCATTATCTCAAATTTCAATGAATCCGAGCGACCTGGAAAATTTTGGAATCAATGTTTCATTCACAGGAATTGGTCTAGTAAACATTTTATTGTTAGAACTTGATCTTATGATCTATATTCAAGAACTTAGCGATATTTCAAATTATGAAAAAGCTTTTACAGGGGCCCCTGATGTAAAATATTATGGAGATAATTCAGCACCCGATATTGATGTTTTTGTTAACGATACCGTTGATTCACCGAATTGGGAATATGTACAATGTGATATAAGAAATAATGAAGAAGATCCAATTACGGTACAATATTTTGCGGTTACTTTAAAATATAACAACTATTCAATCCCTAAAGATCGAATAATAATCCAAGGATACAATGTAACTTCTAGTAAATGGATTGACTTGAACAGTAGTGTTATTAAAGACTTTGATTGGAATAGTATTGGGTTAAATTATGTCAATGGTAGCGTAGTGTTTAAAAATTTTATAGAAATTGATACTGATGAACGGAAATTAGTTACTACCGATTGGAAATTAAGACAATTACGTATTAAAATCAATATTTCCGGACTTTCACCATCAAACTTAACAATAAATATTTGGTCTGATTGTATTCAGGATTTGGACGGAGTTACTATGCAACCAATTAGTAGTTCTATCACGATCAACGCTATTTATCCTACTGTACTTGTATTTCAAATACCTTCCATAGAAATACCTCCGAACCCCCAAGTAAATATCTTAAGGATAATTCTAACATCACCAGTTACTTGGGGTCTTGTTTTAGCTGCTGGTATTATTGGTTTTGTTTATCAAAATTTAAATAAACGTGAAAAATTCAGATATAATAAAATTGCCACCAATAAAATGCTGAAATGGCTCAAGAAAGAACAAAATAAATGGGACGCTGCACTACTAAATGGGACTATTAATATTAAAAAATATTCAAGCCTTAACCGCCTGAGACTTAGATTGATGCACGATTTTAGACAGCCTAAAGAGAAATTTCTGCAGTTTGTATTTAAATATAATAGTATAATTGAGTCTTATAAAATTATGAAAGATACATCCCATATCTTCCTCTTAAAAGGATTCTGGCGAGATATTGATCAAAGATCTAAATTAGCTTTAGTCTTAGACCGAATTGTTCATTATATTTTATTACCCGTAAATTACATTCTAATTGGATTATTCTGGATTCCAAAAGGAATATACAAACTGTTAGTAAAAATCTTCGTCAAAAAACAAAAAATAATCGTCAAGAAAAAAGCATTAATCAGTGATAATGACTTAGACCAAAATGAAATAGAAATAAAACCACCTGTAAAAACTATAAGTCAAAGTAGTGGAAATGAAGAGCTTGATAATGCTTTATCTAAATATTTAAAAGATGTTAGGTCTAGCAAACAAAAAAAGAAAAAGAAGTCAAACAAAAAATGGCACGGAAAAACAATGAACGATGGAGGTACCACTAATGATAATAAATTACCTGAACTAGAAACAAAAATTGGTAAAACATTTTATTTTATAGCTGAAAATAAATATATTGGCAGAAAAGTGAACGAAATTGCTAAATTTCTAGGTGTATCTATTCATGAGGTAATATTTTATTTGATAAAACTATATGAACAAGGCCTAATCTCCCAAATAAAAGAAGGTAAAACCCTTGGTGAAGATATCTGGGATGTAAGTTCTAGATTTAAAAAAGTCGACCCTGAACTCGAAAAAATTATTGAAAAAACAAAATACCTCTATGATGAAGTTTCCGAAGGTATAATAATAACTGAAGCAGAAATAAAAAATGAAATAGACGAAACAAAAGAAGAAATTGAGGCTGAGCGCGTGCCTGAAAAAAATATAAATATAAAGGACATAGAAATTCTAATGCCAAAACCAGTGAAAGTAGATATAGATTTACCTGAAATTAAAGAAAAAGAAACTAAAGACTTACCAACCGCAAAAATAGAAGAAATTAAAGAGTGAAACTCGGTCTATACAATTAAATAATTGTCAAATTCAGTTCTTTGTCCTAATCTTTTTTTCCTCAATTTTCTTGAATATGTATAATTAATTTTTTTAATGAGGACATCTTGTTCATTTTTTTTACCAGTAACAATTTCTAATTTTGAAGGAGTTATATACCCTTTTTTAAAATCAATTATAAGACTTTCACCAGAATAACCTCTATCTGGTAATTTTCCTACTACATTCACGCCCAAGACTGGGACTCTATTCTCTAATGCTCTAGCTTTTAAATAAATATGCCAATTTTCAACGCCATCAGAACGAATCATTACAGGGGAAAATAATATATCTGCACCTTTTAAGACCAATTTACGGGGGGTCTCAGGGAAAGTCATATCAAAACAAATCAAAATACCCAGTTTACCCAATTTTGTATCGAAAACTTTTAGTTCTCCCCCAGGTTGAAAATACTTTTTCTCAAATAAATATAAGTGCTGCTTCTGCTGAATTCCAATTCTTTCCCCTTTTGAATTAAATAGAGATGATGTGATCACCAGGATATTTCCTGACCTCTGCCAAATAGCCCCACCTATTATATAAATACCAAATTCTCTGGCAAAATTACTCAATGCTTTATTACTAATACCATTTAGCTCTTCTGGATCATTTTTAACCGTTCCATCAAAATAATTCCATCTCTCCGGTAGACATGCTATATCAGCTCCAAGATCACTTGCTTTTTTCAATTGTTCCCCTATTTTTTTGATTGTAATCTCTTTATCATTATAAATTTTTGACTGAATTGCCGCTATTGTTATTTCTTCCAATTAAATCACATCAATTAAATAGATTAAAAATTATTTAAAATTTAGTTACTTATAATTATTCTAATATAATTTTCAAAACACAAGATGAATCATTATGGAAGAACAAATCGCGGTCAAAGGAAATAATAAATCTAAAAAGTCTTCAAAGAAAAACAAAAATAATAAAAATAATTTAGAAATTGAAAAAAATAGAAAATATTGGATTTATAGAGGACTTGGTATTGGTGGTGGTGTTCTTGCATTAATAACTTTATTTTTACCTTGGTATCAAGTAATAGGGAGTGTACTTTTAACGATAACTCCTATATATATATATTATAATGGATATTATATGTATTTTTGGGATTATTATGTGGCAATTAACATAGATTATGGTTTTCTGGTCATAATAATCGCAATGGATATTTGTTTAGCATTAATAATATTATCTACTATATACAGCCTAATTAAACTTTCACGAGCCCCAAGCTCTATGATAATGACCACAATTATTTTATCATTTCTCTTTTTTTCAATTCCAGTTGCAGTCATGTCTATTCTATCTAATTCATTTCCGTTTTTTGGGTTTGATGGGGTCAATTTATGGGGGTTTACAATTGGTTGGTTTTTATTAATTCCCGCAATGATTTTAAGTATGTTCTTTAGAAAACTCGTGATAAATAAAAAAGAAAAAATACAAAAAGAGTGGAAAGAAAAAGTAAAAGAAATGCAAGATTAAAAAGATAGTTTATCCCGTTAAATCAAACATTTTATCTATTCCTATTTTTGCTTTTTTAGAAATTTCCGGGTCAATAATGACTCTATTCCTTTTTGGTTTTTTAAGCAAAATTTCGTAAATATTTTGCAGTGTATTACTTTTCATTGCCTTACATATTGCTGAATCGAGTAATGGGTAAAACTTTTTATCGGGGCCAAAATCTCTATTTAATCTATCAGCAAGTCCTTTTTCTGTAGCAATTATAAATTCTTTATTTAGCGAGGTCTTGCAATAATCGTACATAATTTTTGTTGAGCCGACAATATCAGCTTTTTCAAGGACATCCGGTTTGCATTCGGGATGTGCTAATACTATGGCATTTGGATGGGCTGATTTTGCTTTTTCAATGTCTTTAACAGAGAATTTGTTATGGACATAACAATATCCATTTTTAGGAACACTAATAATATATATATTTGTTTCTTTTTTTACCCATAATCCAAGATTTTTATCTGGACCAAATAAAATCCTGTTATTGTTTAATTTTTTACAGATATTTATTGCATTTGAAGAGGTACACATCACATCAGCTTTAGTTTTAGCCTCAGCAGTTGTATTTACATAAAGGACAACAGGAACATCTGGGTATTTGCGCTTATATTCATCTATGATATTTGATGGACACATTCTTGCCATTGGACAGAATGTTTCCAACCCACTGATATACACTTCCTTTTTCGGGTTCAAGATCACTGCAGTTTCAGCCATAAAATAAGCAGCAGCCTCAATAATATAATCAAAATTATCCGCTTTTTCTTTTGCAACTTTTGCTAAATATAAGCTATCTCCTATAGCATCTGCTATATCTTGGATATCTACATCTACATAAAAATGCGCGAGGATCATTGCGTTCTCTTTTTCTTTTAATTCCAAAATTTTCTCTTGAAGTTCCTTATTTTTTTCAGACAGCATTAAAAAATTAACCTTCTTTCAATAAATTTTTTGAATAAATTTTACATTTTCCTATTATAAAAAATAGGTAATGCATAAATAATAACTAAAAAAATTATTAAAATGGAATTTAAATCAAATTTTATTCATTAAATGAACCTTAACATTTCATTCTGGCTTTTAATCATTAATTCCGTATTCAAACCTGATGGCAGTTCGAGTCTTGTATTTAAAAGTCCAAAATGCTCTAAAACAATTTTTGCAGCAGCTGCAATATCTTCTAAATTAAGCGAAACATTCGAATAGCCACGTTTTTTTTCTCTCTCTTGTTTCATCTTTTTTAATACATCTGCCATTTTGTCCACAATTTCAAAATCAAGTTGATTTCTTTTTGCAAAATAAACAATGTTTTTAATATCTTCATTTGTAAAATTTGGGACGGTGGTCGAAAGATAATTAATTAAATTATTATCGTCAATTTCACATTCCACAGCCTGCCATTTATTGATTGCGGAAGTCCTTTTTAAATAAATAATCTCTATTGGGATGCCTATCTTTTCTAACAAATTAACAATCAAATCGCTTAATTCTCTTATTTTTAAAATTATATATAAATGAAGTCCATATGGTTTATGCTCTTGCTGCATATATAATCCACGGGTCTGTAAACTTGAAATAATATTTACTCTTATTTTTTTGATCTCATAATTTGGTTGATCCAATGAACTTTCTAATAATATCAAATTACCCTTTTTAGAATCGTAATGTCGCACCGTAAAGCCCTTAATACCCTTTTTCGAGCTATATATAAATTTTTTCAGTCCTCTAATAGTTGGTTTTATATTATATTCTTCTAAATCTGTCTCATCAATAGTCACATAATCATATTCACGTCCAATACACAACCTAATTGCATCCAATTGGAGTGTGTAAATTGTACCTAATACCTCTTGAATTGCTTTATTGATCGGAAACACTTCTTTTATTAATATATCTAACCCTGCAGTTATAAGTTCCCATGGAATTATTTCTCCTCCTATATAATTTTTTTCGGGTGCCTCAGATGCTGTGCATTCTATCTCATAATCTACTAACTCTTTTTTAATGATAAGCGTAGTTGTACCTTTTTTTGTTTCATAAATTACAACACTTAAATTTTTGTTGATAACTGCCCTAAATTCTGTTGCAAAACTATTTTTGTTTTCATTTCGGTCAAAAAAATTATTCACTCTTTCTTTCTTATGACTATACAAATTTAAGATCGCATCCTATTATTGTGATAATTCTTCTTTATTATTGATTTATTTTATTGTTTCCATTGTTTATTAAGTTTAAGGAGATTATAAATCGAATTTTTATGGCATTATTTATTTGAATTTTTAAATTCCAATTAATATCTTTTTGCAAATTATTTATTAGTACATCTAAAAAAAATCTAACATTTAAATAGCATATTTCTTGAGATAAAAACCGCATATTAAAAGAATTATTCCACCAATGAAATTTAAAATTATACTTGTGCCATTTAAATAAATTATTATACTATAAGCCCATAATTCTTGTGCCATAACAAATAATTCGATTATTAAGTATATTAATGCACAAAATGAAAATGTACTTAGCCAAAAAAGTATTTCATGGTGCCTGTTTTCTTCTATTCAGTCAAATTTTTCAAAAAATCGTAAATAACCCATTATAACACCAATTAATCTATAAATTAATGGTAGAATTAACGGGATATTGTAAATATTAAATCCATATGTATCTAACCAGTTGTCCCATTGAATGACACCCATTCCGTAAGTCCCAAAAATCAGGTTTATTGCATTTAAATCAATTTCATAATTACTATATGCATCTATATATTTCACCCAAGGTAAAAAAAAATGAAATGACCAATAATAATAACCCGAAGATAATAGACACACTTATCTCTTCATTTTTATTCATTTAGATTTCCTCTTATTAAATTAATTTAAAATTTCATGTTTTTAAATGAAGTATTTTTAATAAAACATTGTATTTATAACTATAATTTTGTTGCTAAGATAATTTTTTTGGATTTCACTTGTCGTTAAAATGGTAAAATATCATATCATTTTTTCATAACCTGTTATATGACGCATTTCTTTAGTCTAAGTTTCTATTTGATTTATATTAAATGTAGCATATTAAATCGATATATATGATAAAAATTACTCTTAAATTACTAATTATTAAAAAGATAAATTATTTATTTAAAGGACTTTATTCATCTTAATTTTATATTAAATTAATTGGATATGTTTAATATATGTCGATATTAGAAATTACCATGGAAAATGAATGTATCAATAGGTTATTATCTGGAGGATTTAAATCAAAAAATTTATATCATATTTTTGGTGCTGAAGGGTCTGGAAAAACTACTTTTGGTCTGTATTTAGCATATTTAGTAGCAAAAAAAGGGTTTAAGATATTTTATTTAAGTTCTACTAGAAATTTCAATTTGATTAGATTAAAACAAATTGCAGGTGATTCATTCCTTGACATTTCTCAATTAATTTTTGTCCAAAATCCTAAAAACTTTTTAGAGCAGGATAAGATTGTCAACAAACTGGAAAATTTTATTACTGAAAAGTTTAAGTTAATCGTTATAGATGACATAGTTTCTCTTATGAAGGAAAAAAGTAAAATAGACTCTAAACGACTCTTAAAAAGCAGGATGTTATCAAGGCAATTGGCATTACTTAAAAATATTTCTAGAAATTATGATATTATTTCTGTTATTTTAAATCAAAGCTCAATTAATAAAGATGAAGATAGTGGAGAATTAAAAAATGTACCATTCTATAAAGCTGTTGTCACTTTTTATTCTGATTTTGATTTAGAAATTATACAATCACAAGAAAATTCACTTTCAAATAGAAAATTAAAAAGAATTAAACCTGAAAATCAAGATATTTCTAATATATGTAAATTTCAGCTAGATAATAAAGGAATTATATAAATTAAAAATTTGTTTATATATTTACCATGGTTCTTTCTTCAATTTTAACTTATAAGCTATTAAATTACTCAATAAATGGATCAATGGTGTAAAAATTAACATAAAAACCACATAAATCCATGCATTTTTTATAGGGTGTAAAAGATAAGCAAAAAGCATAGCAAAAGATATAAAATCGAGCTGGTCAATAATTGGTAATGGAGCACCTCTTTCGTATTTAAATCGTCTTTTTAAACCTGAACCTACCATATCACCAAAAAATGCTCCAAAGGCTGTGAAAAAGCTGACTAACATTGCAATTCCTGGCATTATTTTAAAGAATTGTGCAATTTCTGACTCGTTTGTAAATAGCGTAATAACGTGCCCGTTCACCGGATTTAACTGATAATTTTCAAATCCCAAGGTTATCATTACATTATTAATAACAAAATAATTTAGGATCCAAATAATTATTCCTATAATAAATCCAAATAAGACGCCACCGATCATACCTTGCCATGTTTTGCCATCGCCTAAAATTCTGCTACCTTTAAAGTACCTTTTTCCATCTATTGGTGTACCGTTTTTACCAAAAATTACCATTGTAGCATTAGTCGCAAGCGCTGGTACCATCCATAATAGTGATACCACTAAAATAACAATAAAATCAAAAAAATTCCACCCTAAAGATGGATTTATTAAGTTTACAATTACTGGGATTATAATAAATCCTCCGAATAAGCTGAGAAATATAATACTGAACTTGACCATTAAATTAATGTCTCTTTTTTCCAATTTTGGTGTTTCATCATCAAATTTTTTAGTCATCGGTCATCATAATACGAAATAATATTTAACATTTTTCATAGATAACAATTAGATCTTTAAATTATGGAACTAAGAATCGCCGTGTACAAGTCTTCATCATACATTCTAATCCCTTTTAGATACATTGCGGTCTCTAGCAAGAAAAATGCAATTATTATAACAACAATTCCCAGACCTAAATACACATAACAAGAAGATGGCTTATAAAAGTTTTTTGTAGATAAATAAATTAATGAAAAACCACCTAATGCTATAAAAATAAATGATGATGCAAGAATTCCTTCAATAATAAATTGGTCGTTTAATGACCTTAAGAAAATTATCGGTTCAGGTGGATTTCCTTGTCCATAACCCATGGGAATTTCTCGATATGCTCCTATTATGAAGTACATCCCACCGCTAAAAAAATAGAAGAATAGTATAAAAACAAAAACCATTACTAAATACCTTGAAGTCAAAAAGCTGGGTATTTTTACTCCTACAAAAGGGTTATTTAACCTTATATTTGGCTTTCTAATAATTTTCTGAGGCCATGGTAGGTGGGCATTCCAAAATGATTTTGATAAAAGTGTTTGAGTTATACTTGTTGCGGATTTCTTGGAAATTTTTTTCGTTTGCTTTTTCTTTGTCATAAAAATACCCTTAAAATCAAAAAAAAATTTCGTTAATTTCTTGATTGATAAATTTGTTTTTTGTTTTTAATAAAAATATGGTGCATTTAATTTAAAGATTTAATTTTATTTTATAAAATCTTTTCTCCTATACGACCAAATAGCAAATCTATAGACTTTAAAATTAAATAAAAAGATATTTTAGTCTTAAATTGTTAATAATTTAGCGGAGACAATTTATTGGCAATAATTACAGCAACGACACTTATTACTGTACAATAAACTATCATTATTAGACTGAAAAATATTGTCAATAAAATAACGATACCAATAAGCGCAATTCCTACTGGACCAGTAAAAAGCAATCCTGCATTACCCACTAGTACTATTTCCATTATAATCGTAAATATTAAGCTAAAAAACACTGTCAATAGTCCTTGATACATTGCTTTTTGAGGACGCCTCAAAATAAATCCAATCATAAACCCAATTATCGTCCAAGTAAGTATTGACGCAATTAATACTCCTGAAACAAGGTTCAAGAATGTTGCTGGATCTATATTTATAATCCAAATTAGAAAACCCGGCCTTGGAGTGATATATAATGAAATAGTCGTTAAAAAAACAACAATTGGATTTGCATAATTCGCGATATCTGGGGTAAAAATAATGTATTTATCATTTGAAATGTTGAAGTTGGCTCAATGACTATAATTATGATAAAACCTATCAATAAACTTATACCTACACCACCTAAGGCAATTAATATCGAATTCATAAATTTTCTTTCATTAAATTATTCACTCATTCCTTTCACGCTCACCAATTTTTAATTTTCAAAATTAATTCAGTTTTAATATTATATTAGTCATTGAAGTTAAAAATGTAATTAATATATTCTGTTTTATCAAAAATGAATTTTGTTAATTTTTTACATATTTCTGTTTATACAAATGTTTCCAATGTTTTATTTGACAAAAAACCATTAGGTAAAACAAGTCCATTTACAAAATTTTTATTTAATAAAATAATTCACATTAATTTTTATGAAATAAACCTAATAAATTCTAATTTCATAAGAATTTTTTCTTATTTTTCCTTGTTATGAACATATTTTTTCAAAAAATTAATAATTTTGTTTAATTTATTTGAAAAAAAGTTTTATATTGAAATGATCGTGTAATATAGCGTGATCAGATCAAAATGAATTTAAAAATATTATGTGGTAATAAAAAATGACAGTAAATGGCGTTAATTATGAATATGAAATTAAATTTTCACCTTCTTACTCAATATTAAATATATATCTAAAAAAAGATCAAACTATATTGGCAGAAGCAGGCTCAATGATTTATCACGATGTTTCTATTGGTATAAAAACGAGAAAAGCAAACAAAAGTTTCTGGAAAAGCATTGTAAGAACTTTAGCTGGAGAAAATTTTTGGATAAACGAATTTACTGCTGAATCAGGGGATGGTATCATCGGCTTAGCACCACCATATCCTGGAGATATAATGCAAATAAAGGTAGAACCGGGTAAAAGTTGGTTGGTATATTCTGGTGCATTCTTGGCGTGCTCTCCAAGTGTAGATACTTCAACTAAATTCTCTGGTTTTAAAAAAGGTATGTTTGGTGGTGAAAAAATGTTTTATCTCCAAATAACTTCTCCAAAAGAAGCTGACTTATTTGTTTCAGCGCTTGGTGGCTTTTTTATTAGAGATTTAAAGGACGGAGAAAAACTTCGGATTGATAATTCACACATGGTGGCAATAGAAGGTGAAATAAAATGGGATATCAAGCGAGTTGGTGGAATTAAAGCTACTTTGTTCAGTAAAGAAGGCTTAGTAATCGAATTAGAAGGACCTGGTAAAGTCATTTTTCAGACTCGGTCTCCATCTGAAATTATATCTTGGATATACCGTTATCTTCCAAAATCTGAAGGTTAAACAACTTTAAAACAATTCTAATAAATACATAATAAAAATTTTTATTCTTTTTAATTCCTTCAATATTTAAAATTTAATTAATTACAACATCAAGAGAGCTTGCTCCATCTGAAATTTCACAAGGATAAATACTTGGACTAATCCCAGTCATTTTTGGATATCTATTCTCTACTCTTTCAATAATATTTTTTTCTTCTTTTTTATCAATTAACGCAATTACACAACCCCCAAATCCAGCTCCTGTCATCCTACTCCCATATACTCCTTTATGATTAATTAAGATATCAAATAATGCGTCCAATTCTTTACAACTTACCTGGTAATCTTCTTTTAAACTTACGTGTGATTCCTTCATACAGTTCCCAACAGTTTCAAGATCTCCTTTTTCTAAAGATTCCTTAGCAGTCAATACCCTCTCATTTTCGTAGACAATATGTTTAACCCTTTTTGCGATGATTTTTGGTAAAAAATGCTTATATTTTTCAAAATTATCCGCTGAAAGATCCCGTAATGAATTAATTTCTAACCCATTCTCGTTCAAAATGTTAACTGCTTCAGCACATTCAGATTTCCGCTGATTCAATGCCTTTTTTGCTGACCTCTTAACATTTGAGTTTATAACAAGTAATTCTATATCTTTTTGTTTTATATTTATGATCTTATAATCTAAAGTCTTACAATCAATAAAGATAGCCGAATTTTTCTTCCCGAATAAAGAGGCATATTGATCCATAACTCCTGTTTCAATTCCCAAAAATTCTTTCTCTGCCTTGTAACATAATTTTACAAGGTCTATATCCGAAATTTCTACGTTATTTAATGTCTTAAACAAGAGGGCAAGTGCTATCTCATAAGCTCCTGAAGACCCCATACCACTTTCCATTGGAATGGTACCATGTATTACTGCCTTCAAGCCATTTACCTTATGACCTTTATTTTTAAATTCTGTTATTATCCCTTTTATATAGTTTATCCAATGTTCATTAATCATACTTGAATCTTCTATGTCAAATGTATACGATTTGTTGAAATTAAGTGAACTAAAGGTCGCTTTATTGCCATTGTAATTAAAACCTCCAATTATTATATCCTTATTTACTGAGCAAGGTAATACATAACCTAAATTATAGTCTGTATGTCCACCAACTAAGTTTACTCTACCTGGAGCTCTTACGAAACTAACATCTTCAATTGAAAAACCTTTGAATCGTTTTAAATTATTTATAATATCTTCCAGCCTTTTATTCATCCTTTAAATCACCCTTTGTTTTATCCGTTCTTTTCTTATGATTCGCCCAGTTAACACAAGTGGTAAATGGCCTTTTTTTTGGGAGTTGGAGTCTGACCATCGGATATTTCTTTCCAAATTCATCTTCGCAATATTTACAATATTTATTTAATGGTGTAATTTTACCTTTTTGGGATATGGGAAATGATGTAGTACATTTCGGATAATTTGAACATCCAATAAATCTTTTTTTAGTTTTTTTAGAATAAAGAATTTTAAGAGTACCTCCATCACAATTTGGGCATTTTCCAATAATACTCTGCTCTTCATATGTTTTTATAATAGAATCTTCAAGACTTTTTCCGATAGACATCTCATCAGCTTTAAACTTCCCTAAAATGATCATTAACCTCTCTTTAACATTATTGATAACATCGTCCTTGTGGATTTCACCCATCTCAATCTTATTCATCATCCGTTCCAATTCTCTTGTCATTTCCACTGATAATATCTCGGGGACATATCTTTTAAGAACATCAATTAAAGACATACCGATTTTAGTGGGTTCAATTAACTTATTTTTTATATATTTTCTTTCATATAACTTTTTTATAATTTCAGACCTCGTGGATTTTGTACCAATTTCGTTTTTCTCCATCCATTTTCTAATAGAATTTGGATTATATCTTGCCGGGGGCTTGGTCTGTTTTTTTTCTTTTTTTAACTCTACATCAAATATTTGTCCTAAATTAAACGGAGGTAGACCTTCTGCTTTTAACCCCTTGGCTACAATTGGATTAAACTTAAGCCAACCCTTATCGACTAAATTCTGACCTGTTAAATAAAAAGTATCTGTATCTATCATTACTTTATATTTCGTTTTTTCAAATTTAGCAGGTTGACCAAAGATGGAAAAAAAGTTATATACTATCAAATTATAGATATTTTTTTCTGTCTTATTAAGTCCTTCTGCTGGTATATTCCCTGTAGGTGTTATTGGCGGGTGCGCTGGGTCGGTCTTTTTACCTTTATTTGGTACCAGCTGCAACTTTAATAATTCATCACACAAACTCTTGTATTCTGTGCATTTTTCCAATGATTGTATAATCTGGTTAATATTCAAGCTTTTTGGAATAACTTGATTGGAGGTACGAGGATAACTTATTAATGACTTTAAATATAAACTCTCAGCAATTTTTAAAGTGGTAGACGGGTTATACTTAAAAAAATTCCACGCATCATCTTGTAGACCACTTAAATTATAGGGAACTGGTGGATTTCTGTAAAAGTCAGATTTTTTAATATCTGATATAACGCCTTGTTTATTTTTACACCTATCTAACACGCGGTCTATTTCATTTTCGTCGTAGAACCTCTTCTTTACGCACTCAATAGGATACTTCTTACCTTGAAATTTAAGAAATCCCTTAATTTTCCAATAATCCTCTGGTATAAACTGTAAAATACTTTTCTCCCTCTCGACCAATTCTGCCAATGTTGGGCCTTGAACCCGCCCTATTGTAAGTAAATAGAAATTTATCTTCTCTAATTTTGTCGTACTTAATGTTAATGCATGCGATAAGTTAATCCCAAATAAATAATCCACCTCGTGTCTGCATATCCCCGATTCTATTAAATTGAAATTCAACGAAGGCATGGGGCACTCATATGAATTTATTATTTCTCGTTCTGTCAGAGACGAAAATTTCATCCGTTTAGCTATACTTACTCTCTCTCCTCCTATGCAATATTCCAAAATCTTATATCCAATTGTAGAACCCTCAATATCATAATCACACGCTACTATATATTCATTACAGACCTGTGATACCTTCTTAAAAATGTCCAGCAAGTTTTTATACTGGTAATATTGTCTGTTCTTTTTTCTCGCAAGCGCTAATTTCTCGTAATTTGGCACCCACTTAAGGTCAAAAACAGGGTACTCAAAATTCCCCTTACCCTCCTCTTTTTTATGACTGACCGTAAAAAGATGTCCTATAGCTGGGACTAACAATAAGACCTTACCACCCCGTTCTGCCCTATAGTACTCGACATTCTTCAATTTAACTAATTTAGGGCTGTTTTTTTCGTCCAAAATTTTCGCAATTTTTTTACACGCAAGCGGTTTTTCTGTTATTACCAAGACCGACATTTTTTACCTTACCATAACCTTTTTTTTGAATGCTTGATTTTTATCCTATTCAGACCATCCCTAATAAACCTTTCAGACCACTAAATGACACGTTTTTCAACCCTAATATTTTCGGGCCTCCTGGACAAGAATAAATCTCGACCCCGGTCTTCTTAATTATTTCTGAAATAAGAAACTCTGCAAACCTTAATTTTATTATTTTATTCCTCCCTGCTGGGTGCACTCCTAACCCTGGCTTAGAGTACTCTCCTACCTCCTCCCCAAAATCGAACCCGAATAATATTACTCTTCTAGCTTTAAATTTAGCGGCTAAAAAAACACACCTATCACCATCCGTGAAACCGCCATAATTTATTAAGTTTTCAAGTGCCCTCGTCTGGACACTCCCTAATATTTGTCCCCTAAACCTAGGCGTATACTTCTCAATCAAATGCATATTATCTCCATGTGCATGAATTATTGTAATCGTCCCCCCTTCGTTTGCTTTCATAATATCCTCGATATTACCGTCTAGATCTGAACAATTTAAGTGACAACGAATTTTAAAACTAATTAGACCAGAAATGGCACCATCTGCCGCAATATTCGTCCCTTTAAGCCCGATTTTTTTCAACGCACTCAATGAACTTTTTAACGAAGGGCCACACCCATAAATAAAAACAGTTCTATTCCGAATCAGACCTTCTAACTTTTTTTCCATTAATTTAACGTTTACTCTACCCTCTAATAATTTATTTAGCAACCTAGCTGACCTTTCATCATCAGCCTCACTTATTCCCAATTTTTCCTTGATTATTTCATAATAACTCTTCCATTCTTTCCATTCCATTCAAAATAACCTTTTATTTTTTTTCCTAACACTAAGCAAATTTCCATATTTTTCAAAGTTAATCCGTTATTTCATTTGTTAAAATTAAATTTATAAATAAATTTTTGCTAGAGTTAATTACTTTCAATCAAACAAAAATAAAGAAATTTTAAGGAGTTTGTTAACAATGAATTTTAAAAAAGGCGATAAGGAATATTACCTACCTGACGATTTGAAATATGTAAAATCACACCAATGGGCACGAGTAGAAGGTGATATAGTCGTAGTAGGAATTACCGATTATGCACAAAAAACATTAAAAGAAGTCATTTTTGTTGAATATAGTCAAGATGTCGGAGATACGACTGAAGCAGTTCAATTCGATGGTGATGAACCTACAACTGAACCATACGGCTCTGTAGAGAGCACAAAAGGTGTAAGTCTCGTTTATTCTCCAGTTAGTGGCGAAATCGTTGAGAAAAATGAAGCATTGGAAGACGACCCTGAACCAATTAACAGCGACTGCTATGGAGAAGGTTGGATGATTAAAGTAAAACCTTCTAACTTAGACGCTGATTTAGCTAACGCGCAATCTGCTGAAGAGCATGCCGAATGGCTAAAAACTCTTTAATTCATTTTTTTTCTTAATAAATTTTTTATATTTATTAAAAATTCAATGGTTAATATCAAAATTGTCTGAAAAGAAATTAGGTTTTATCATCAATCCATATGCCGGAATGGGAGGAGCCGTAGGACTAAAAGGGACTGATGGAGAACAAATTTTAAAAAAGGCTATTGAATTAGGTGCAAAACCTATTTCTCATCTTCGCGCAATTGAAATGTTAAATGAATTGAGTGCCATTAAAGAGAAATTGGAAATTCTTACTTACCCATTTGAGATGGGCGCCGATGTCTTAAAAAAGCTGGGTTTTAATTATAGCGTAATTGGCGAAATAACTCGAGGAAAAACTACAGCTATGGACACTATTAATGCGGCTCGAAAAATGGAGGAAATGGGCATCAAGTTAATCATATTTTTTGGCGGCGATGGAACCGCTCAGGACATTTTAAAAGCAGTAGCTCAAAAAGTACCCGTATTAGGGGTACCTACTGGGGTAAAAATCCATTCCTCTTGTTTTGCTATTAATCCAAAAAATGCCGCTCAAATCACAATTAGGTTTCTGTGGGACGAACTACCTCTACATGAAGCAGAAGTAATGGACGTTGATGAAGAGGCGTTTAGAGAAGGCGTGTTGTCCACCGAATTAAAAGGTTATCTAATGGTACCTTATGAACCTTCTCTCCTACAAGAAAGTAAAATGGCGACTCCAACTTCAATTGACGAACGGGAAAACCAGATCAGAGCTGCTCGTCATATTATTCATCATTTTGAAAACGATTATTATTATATTTTAGGACCTGGCTCTACCGTCAAAACTATTTGCGATGTGCTTGGAGTTGATAAATCATTATTGGGCGTAGATATTATTTATCAAAATAAATTGATCGCAAAAGATGTAAATGAAGATGATTTATTAAAAATTATCAATAATAATAAAGCAAAAATAATTGTTTCTCCTATCGGAAGGCAAGGTATAGTCTTAGGTCGCGGTAATCTCCAAATAAGTCCTAAAGTCCTGAGAAAAGTGGGCAAAGAAAATTTGATCATTGTCGCCACCCATTATAAGCTCTCAAACCTGCCTAAAGGGCACATGGTAGTAGACACTCGAGACCCTAACTTGGACTCCGAATTACGTGGATACGTCAGAGTTATCGTCGATACAAATGAAATAAGGATCATAAAAATTGAATAAAAAATAATTTAGACCAATTTAATTATTTTCTATCACTGACATTTAGTATTTACCCTAAAATCTATTTTTTTGCAAATATTTATACCCTTCATATTTTATTGAGGGTATAAATTGATCCAAGATATCCCTAATTATATGGTAAAATAATGTGCCTATCATAATAAGACCAATATGCCATGACAAAATAAAAAATGACCCAAATTCTAAAATATGTTAGGCACCATTTCCATTATTTTAATTGAAAATAAATTATTTTATTACATTTTGGTATTAAATTCAAGTTGGACAAAATTTGCATTAGTCCTCTCTTTTAATGTATTTGTGTAAAAAAAGCTCAACTCTAAATTCAAAACGAGATTTATGATTATTTTAAAATTCTTCGAAAATTGAGAATGGACAAATTTTAAAAATCTTCATAAGTCGTGGGTAAATTAATTATTTTTGTTATCTTATTTTTTAAGTTTTATTAGTCCGTTCTATTTAATTACATTTGAAAGTTTTTTATAAAATTCTAATTTACTGTCCTTTTTATCTTATCTTTAATCTTCAATTCATTAGCACCATAACTTTTTTTAAGTAGAATTCTTTATTCCAAAACTTAGACTTATTAATTAGGATGTGACTTTTTATTGTCAGTATTTGAAAGGATGAAGAGGTCTTTAAGTAAGGTATTCCATAAACCTACAATTACAATCGATAAAACTAACATTTTACTTTATATTACACTTATCCTTGTTTTTATTATATCACTTATTATTAGGTTAATGCCATTATTTTACACTGATGCTGAGATTCATGCTTTAGACCCATTTGTACAATACAGGTCTGCAAGATATATTTTAAATAATGGCTTTTTTAGCTTTATGAATTGGTATGATGACCAATCTTGGTATCCTTATGGTAAATATATGGGGGGCTCGATATTTCCGGGCACTCCTCTTTCCGGGATTACTACTTTTTATTTTTTGAATTTCATTGGTATCCCTGTCAGCTTCTTAGAGGCATGCGCAGTTACACCTGCGATAATGGGTGCTGTGACTTGTTTAATGATGTATTTTTTAGGGAAAGTACTTGCTAATAAAAAGGTCGGTCTGATGGCTGCCTTTTTCATGATGGTATTACCTGGCCATATCCAGCGTTCTTATTGTGGTTTTTTTGATAACGAAGCTCTTGGAATTCTTGCAATAGTGGCGACCTTAACTTTTTTCGTTCATTCCTTGAAAAAAGGGTCTATCTTTACCGGGATACTGGCTGGGATTAGTTTAGGTGTCTTATCGAGCACCTGGGGTTCTTGGAATTATATGTATGCTTTATTGTCGTTAACTGCATTTCTTTTAGTACTTATAAATAAATATTCGACAAGATTACTTGTAAGTTTTGGTCTGACCGTTGGAATTGGGTGGATAATGTGTACGGTTGTACCAAGAAATGGGCTCGATGCATTTACAGGCTCCTATGCCCTAATTTCCTTAAGTATATTAGCGCTCCTATTCTTTATTGAACTATGGGGGCGGTTTAAAAGGTCTAATTTTTATTTCTTTAAAAATATTAGTGAAATGTTTAATTGGAAAAGAGTTCTGATCTATTCAGGAGTTGCAATTTTAACGATTGTAATAATTTTTGTTTCCACTGGAATACTTCAATATATCCTTACAGCATTTGTTAACACAAGTTTCTTTAAAGGTCTGGGGAATAGGGTCATTGCTATAATAAACCCATTATATGTCTCTCAAGCGACTAGGTCTGTTGCAGAACACATTCCATCTGCTTGGGGTGTCTATTATTTCAACTTCAGTTTCTTTCTCCTATTGATGCCTGTTGGTATTTTCTTTTTATTTAAACGGTTTCGTGAAGAAGATGTTTTAATGATCTTGTTTGGGGTCACAATGGTCTATTTTTCAAGTTCTTATATTCGACTTCAACTTCTACTAGCCCCAGCAATTTCGATAATTGGAGCTTTTGGGCTTGTATTTCTTTTTAGACCTTTTTCTCTCATATTTAAAGAAAAATTTATTATCGGAAGGAGAAAAAAGAGATTGTCCAAAATTGTAGGAAAAGAAATCGGGTTTGGAGTGATGGCATTCTTTATTTGGATGCTATTATACCCTACAATGCATGGCATTTGGAATGGTTATGCAAATATTGGTCGAACACCTGGTATGCCTGACGACATGAAGGAAGGATATACTTGGATGCGTACTGTATTACCTCAAGGAACTGTAGTTATGTCTTGGTGGGACTATGGATATAGGATCACGACCATGGGTGAAAAAGTAACTGTAGACGATAATGCAACAAGTAATTCAACTCAAATGGGTATGGTAGGTAGGATGTTTATGTCAACTGATGAAACTACTGCTGTAGAAATATGTAGAAAGTATAACGTAAGTTATGTCATGGTACGCTGGGGTTATTATCAGAGTTATCTTGCTGGAGATGATGGAAAGTGGCAGTGGATGTTACGAATAGCTTCACAGACGTTAAAAAACACTAAATATAAAATTAATGTTAGTAGCATTTGGAGTGAAGATGAATATAAAGTAACTGGAAACTTCTTTAAGACAATTTTGTGGAAAATGCTGATTACTAATGAACCTTACATTGATGCCACAAAGACTTATTCAACAGCCCAAGGAGGTTCAATATCCGGGGCTGATATAATCAATAGTAAAGGTGGCTTCTACAAGCCATTATGGACAAGATTAGCAAACCCAAATAATAATGAGCAATTTAAGACAGTAGAGGGTCATAATTGGGATTATTATAACCCAATACCTATGGGTACAAAGACGAGCCTACCTCTTGACGCCTCAACGACAATCGTAGATGTAGATACTTTCCCAGGAGACGGGGATTCCAATGATATGTTGAAGTTTTTCGATACAGCATTTTTTTCTAAATATAGGTTAATGAAAGTATATCGTGTGAATTATGATAAAGCGGACTTAAGATTTGATATATCGGATTTAAGATTATATAACAATAGCATAGCATATATAAGAATAAATAATACTGGTAAAAGGATATTTGACATAGATTCTATAAAAATCAATTCAATGGAACCTACATATAAATTTAAAATAGGTGGTAATGGAACAGCGGATTTAAAAAATATATATCCAGGAAAATTCATAGATATACGTGCTTCAGAGTTTAGTACTATTGAGTACAACCAGTCTTATGATGTTGAAATAGTGATAAAAGATTCTTCAATATCTTCAAATACCCTGACAAAGACTGAAGAAATTAATGCAGAGAAAGCATTGAATTATAATATGTCTGTGCCCGAGTCTAAAGTATATTTATTTAGTAATAATACAATTGGTTTTATAGTAAAAAATACGGGTGAGGATTACTTTAGGTTGCATGGACTAACGCTTGATTCTTATGTAGCAAGTGGTTTTATTTCAAATGCTACTTCGATAGTAGTAGCGCCTGGTGAAACTCAGAAAATATATATAGACTCAACATCAATGAGTCCGTCCTTAAATTTAAATTTGGGCGATTTCTACAATAAAATGACAATAACAACAGATACTCCCAGTAATTTAAGTGTTGAAATTGATAATCTCACAGTGATTTCGGGTTCTTATTGTGGTAATATCCAAAACGTTTCTGTATGGGCAAATGAAACCATTAATTTCAATTTAAAGAATACTGGACTTTACAATTTTACGATCGATCATATTAGGATAAATAATTTAATCTGGGATAATTATATAACGCCGAATCCTCACAATATGTTTTTAGCTAAAGGAGATATTCAAAGTTTTGAGTTTAAAGTGACACATGATATTTGGAATTTAAACGATTCAAATATAGTAAAAATAAATGTCTCAATAAATTTACCGGTAAATATGACGATTGACGAAGAATCCGCGAAATTATATGGTGAGTATAAAGTTGTTAATGATTGGATTAATTATAATCTAGCGGTACAGACTAAAAAAGCATATTCTAATGAATCAATATTAGTAAATGTGACGAATTGGGGTTTGAAAACAATAGAAATTTCCGATTTTAAGGTATCAACAAATTCAACGTCCAATTGGATTGAGACCACAAATTTTACGCGAGTCCCCAATGGGCCAAATGAACTAGGAGTAAATGAATCTGCTCTATTCTTGATAAAATCTAATTTAAATTTAAATTATAGCGATTTAGTAAAAGTAAAGGTAGAAACATTTGAAGGTGCTTGGAATGAAACAAAACAGTTAGAATTTACGAGGCGGTGCGGAAATATTACTATTAGTTGGACTAAGGCATATCAAAATAATGATACAGTATTTGTCAATTTAACAAATACTGGTGATATAAATATAACAATTAAAAATATCTATTTTAACGGTAATTTATCTGCCAGCTTTATACCGATTGATGTCAAATATAATGAACTATCCATGTCTCACTGCACAATAATGCCTGGGCAATACCAGTTATTTAAAGCGAAAATCGAATCGAGTCAAATGTCATCAATAGTCCCAGGAGGTACTCTTATATTAAACGCTACAACATGGGAAGGTGCAACTGATGCAAAACAAGTAACATGGGAATATAACGTCTGGTTTAAGAAAATTTATGCATATTTAAACGATACTATAAAATTAGTAGTCCAAAATATAGGGGCACAAAAAGTAACAATAAATAACTTTTATGTTAATAGCTCATTGTGCAATTGGACATTAATATCGGGAAGTTTAACTTTAGATGTTAATGATAAAGCCTCGTTCTTATTGAATACTACTTATTTGGTGAACAGTTCGATTGACTTACAATTTAGCGATTTAATAAATGTGACTGTAGTTGCTAATTATACGTCCAATTTAGATAATATTAGTTTTACTTATAACAATTTATTTGTTTTAGATACTGATTATAATATAACAATTCTTCAATATTGGCCTAATACATATGCATTTGACAATGGTACTTTAACAGACGCTAATGACACAGTGTGTGTATCTATAATGAATACAGGAGCTTATAACATAACAATTTCTAATATTACAGTTAATGGTATCTTGCGAAACTTTTTGATAATTAGTAATTCGCCTTATAATTTTACAATCAAGCCGTATCAAATTTTAATGGTAAGGAATTCGACTAACTTAGGGATTGACTTAAATGCGACAGAGAAAATTAAAATAAATGTTTCGACAAATGCAACGGTAGGTACAAAATTAATTTGGGACAATATTTCTGTAATTGTATGTTATACTCATTTCAACACGACATTATTGTATAAAAATAATGAATCTGTGGTGGTCAATGGGACTGTTGATACTTTATATTTAAATCTCACAAATTTTGGCAATGAATCATTAACATTGAGCCAAGGAAGTATACTTATAAATAATTCAGTGGACTTTATGTATTATTATGGCCAGCAAGCAGGGATTTCAACTATTGTATTGAGACCTGGTGAAAATATAAAAATTAGTATTATAATTACGAACTTGGGACCATTCACTTATCCATTACCAGAACCCGGCGATAAGGTAAAAGTCAATTTAAGCTGGAAGACAGGTGATATCTATCTTAATGTAATATAAAAAATTCATTTTTTTTAATAAATACAAAAATTTAACTCACAAATAAAATACAAATTAAACTAAAGATATAGTCTAATTCGGGTTAAGTAACAAATATAAATAGCAGAAAATGAAGTAAATCAGATAAAAGAATAATAAATAGTATTTGACATTAAATTAATTGCGTAATAATAGTTATGAAATATCAAGATTGTAAAATTTTTTTAAAAGTTTTTTAATTGTTGTCATAGCATTTTTTGCGATTTGGATGGCTTGTTCAGCATCTCTTTTTTTATAGAACTCAAGAGGTGAAATTACTCGTCTTGAGCGTAATCTAACATATCTAGTAAATGAATACTGCTCCATCAACCAATCTGTTTCCTTAATCATCTCTCTTAATTCATTTATTGTATCATTATTGACTCGCGTTATTATTTCTGAAATAAATAGGCTTGTAGGGTCATGGTCATAGATTTGCGTTAGACCTTCTAATGCGAGTGCCGATTTCATTATTTTCTCCACGCATTGTTGGGAATCAAATACCGCTTTATGAAATCTGGACTCCCTCAGCTGCATTTCGGCAGATTTTAAATCTGATTCAGCTTCTTTTACTAATTTTATGGCAAAATCTTTTAATAATTCTGATGTCAATAATATTACCTCTGAATAAAAATTCCTGATCTTGGATATATCTTCAATTTCCCTGATTCAACTGCTCTAGTAATATAATCATGGCTTTCATCCACCAATTCCTCTCCAAAAATTATGTAATAACCAAGATATACGCCCAAATTAAATGGAAATAAATTTTCACACCCGAATTTAAAATCGTCCTCTGAAATTACATATGGGTCTATTTTTACAGAATATTTCCTCGATAATTCTCTACAAATAGTAAAAATAATTTCATTTAAATTTCTGTCCTCATAATTCAATATTATTAATAAGTCTAAATCACTGTCTGGATAATTTTCACCACGAATTCTAGAACCATATAATACAAGCGCTTTTAAATTCTCTCTTAATTTTAATTTTATTTCGGCATAAATGTCCTTACTAATTTTTCTCAAAAATGGATCTAAAAGGTGTCTTTTAAATGTCCTATTATTCCTAATTTTTTTCATAATTAGTACCAATTATTATCTAATTCCTAATTCTCGTCATAACATAATTATTAAAAAAGGTTTTGTCTTTTTACTTTTAAAAAAATGCTATTGTTGTCGAAAAATTCATTAATTCCTTAGTGTCCCGGATTGATTAAAGATATAGGGATAATGAGTCCATCATTATTTTCTCTTTTAAATAATAATCGAATTAAAGAAGAAAAAAAGAAAAAAGAATTATGTGTAAAGGATCAAATAATTGTAAAAAATAAATTAAAAGGTGTTAATTTATTCTTTTAGATTTTATAATAAACAAATTATTTTTTTGTAAGAAGTTGGAGAATTAGAAGTTTTGTAGTTAATTTTATTACATAAATTGATTTTCTTGTCCAATTTTTAATTATAGATGAATCTGGCAAATTTAGTGGATAAATTATTTAAATCTAATTACATTTTTTTTTAAACCAAAATTTAGTAATTAAACAAATCGATTAAAAATAAGGCGGTTCTATGAAAACTGGAACAAAAAGTTTTGTTTATTTACTAATATTAGTGGCTATATTAATCATACCCATGGTTTTTGTGATTTTTGGGAATACTGCGATCTTTATATCACCATATTCCAGCAATGATATAGACATCAGGATATCAGCTAATACCTATCAATATACAAAAATTTGGAATAAAAAATGGGATCCGGGTTCTTTGGAAGATAGAAGTGCTGATATAGCAATAGACTCAAATGGCAATATCTATATTTGCGGGTTCATAAATAGCTTTGGAAATGGAAGTAAAGATGTCGCGTTAGTAAAGTACGATCCAAGTGGTAATATTCAATGGTATAAGACATGAGGCGGTTCTAATGATGATGCGGCTAGAGGTATTGCTATTGATTCAAATGATAATATTTATGTCTGTGGATATACTGAAAGCTTTGGAGTTGGATATTCGGACTTCTTTACATTGAAATATGGTTCTAGCGGTACATTAATTTGGGTAAAAACTTGGGGCGGACCAAGTTATGATTCTGCATCTGGAATTTGCATAGATTCGGCTAAAAATGTCTATGTTTATGGTTCTACTTCTAGCTATGGATCTGGTGGATACGATATTGTTATAGTAAAATATGACCTGAATGGAAATAAATTGTGGAATACTACTTGGGGTTTAATAGGGAATGATTATGGTATGGACATAAAAATGGGAAAAAATGGATTTTTATATGGGTCTGGTTATACGGACAATGGAGGTAATCCTGATTTTGACTTAGTTGTTATTAAGTATAGCCCTAGTACAGGCATACCCATTCCACCTATTCAAATGTGGGGCGGTAGAAATAATGATAAACCGAGTAGAATCGCAATGGACAGTAATAATAATATATATATGTGGCGAAACTGACAGCTATAGTAATGGTAATAGCGATATTTTTTTAATAAAATATAACGCATCATTGACAAAAATTTGGAACACTTCTTGGGGCGGTACATCACAAGATTATGGAAAAGGTATCGGAATTGATTCAAAAGGATATATTCATGTTTCAGGAGCGACTTTAAGCTATGGTGTTAAATTTGAAGATGTTGCACTTCTTATGTTTAATTCCAGCGGAAATTTAATTACAAATACTACTTGGGGCGATGCTAATCTAAATAATGGAGAGAAATTAGCTATAGACTCATCTGACAATATATATGTTTGCGGTTGGACTATCCAGTACGGTACTTCTGATGGTGATTATGATTTAATTAAATTTAAAATATCTGTAATCACTATACCAATGACATCAGGAATTATTGTTCCTGGATTCGAGTTTATACCGATTATTCTCTGTGTCCTTCTATCTTTAGCTTGGTATTTTCCAATAAAACTAATAAAAAATAAAAAATTTCTTAAAAATTTGATTATAAAAAAATTTGATTAATCCAATTCTCCCATTTTCACTGGATCTCCGCAATTATGACAATAATAAGCTCCTTCTAGCAATTCAGCTCCACATTTATCACAAATCAATTCTTGGCCACACCTGCTACAAAATATCTGTCCTTCGGAAACTTTTTCATGGCATGCTGGGCAAATTTTCTCTTTTTTTAATTTTTTTTCTTTAATATTAAAAGTTTTTACTTTTTCACCACAATTAGAACAAAATTTAGCTCCGGGGACTATTGGTGCACCACATTTATCACAAATTAACTCTAAACCACAGTTAGGACAAATTTTATCGGTTTTTAAAATTTTGTTCCCACATTTTGGGCATTTTAGATCTTTAATTATTTCATCTTCCTTAGTTTTTATGTCTCTTTCTTTTGTTTCATAAATAAATGGTTCTAAATCGCTCCAAAAATCCACGCTGGTTACCTTTACCCTTGCTCTATCGCAATTATTACATCGAAATATTATTTTTTTACGTCTTCCATAATAATACCAATAAGCTTGAGGTGGTGGTAAATAGTGGGAAAAACCAGTTAAACTATCTTTATTTATTGCCCCACATAAATCACACATAAAGAAGGACTCCCTAACATCTTCAATCCAATCTTGTTTATTACTAAAACTTAAAGATACCTTTTTAGTAGATTTACAAATAGGACATCTCATCGCTAATATTAAACTATCTCTTTTAGGTATTGCTTTTATGATTGACATTTTTTGGGACCCTTTACATTTTGGGCATATAAGTTTCTTCGTCATATTCTTTGCCTCATAAATAATTTTATCATATATATTTATTAATTATTTAGTTAAATAGTTTTGTAAATAATAAATGGAGACGTATGAAAAATAATGACAAGTTATAAAATATTTTTTAGAACCTAATGGGGTAATTAACGTGGAATTTATTGGTATACTATAAAAATTTATCTTAATTAACTAAAGTTCGACACATCAAGTTATCTGAGAATTTATATATAAATCAGACTGGTATATATTAATTTTTTTGTTATAAATCAAATGGTACACAAGTTTTAATAACCTACAGTTATTACA
>Ga0164318_10000366_pt1 | contig 33116 bp, 39 predicted proteins | sample GuaBasSedimGuay9_FD_113734 | JGI IMG/M metagenome (GOLD analysis project Ga0164318, IMG submission 113734) | Subseafloor sediment microbial communities from Guaymas Basin, Gulf of California, Mexico - Guay9, Core 4571-4, 0-3 cm | ecosystem: Environmental > Aquatic > Marine > Hydrothermal vents...
TTTCCTTTAAATGAAACTATATATTTTCTTATCTGGACAACTACTCCTTGGACACTTATTTCCAATGTTGCAGTAGCAGTTCATCCTGAATTTGAATATGCCTTAGCTCAAACAGATGATAAATTTATAATCCTATTGAAGGAACTCATTCCTTCCTTAGAGCAAAAATTAAGTAGAAAAATAAATATTTTAGAAACATTCCTGGGAAGAAAGGTTGAAGGGATTAGATTAAAACATCCTTTTTTAAATAGAGAGTCTCTTTTAGTCTTAGCTGATTTTGTTTCACATCTTGAGGGGAGTGGATGTGTTCATATCGCTCCCGGACATGGAGAAGAAGATTTTTCTTTGGTAGATAAGTATAATTTAGAGGTGATTATGCCTGTGAATGAGAAAGGAATATTTGAAAATGTAGATGAACGTTTCAATGGAAAAAATATAGAGGAAGCATCATTTTTGGTAATAGAGGAATTAAAAAAGAAAGAAAGGCTTCTTCATTATGAAAAAATAACCCATCTTTATCCTTATTGCTGGCGTTGTAAAAATCCTATTATTTTTAGAGCAACTTTTCAATGGTTTCTTAAAGTGGATCATTTTAACCTGAGAAAAAAAGCTTTAGAAGGGATAAAAAAGATAAAGTGGATTCCTCCTCAGGGAGAAGAAAGAATGGAGGGGATGCTTGAGAGACGACCTGACTGGTGTCTATCACGTCAAAGATTATGGGGAGTTCCCATCCCTGCAATAAAATGCACTAGCTGCGGTAAAGTTATTTTAGATGAGAAAGTGATAGAAAAAACTGCCGAAATTTTCAAAAAAGAGGGTTCAGATAGCTGGTTTAAGGAAAAAATAGAAAGATTTTTGCCCGCTGATTTTAAATGTCCTTTTTGTGGAGGCGAGCAGTTCGATAAAGAAAATGATATATTAGATGTATGGTTTGAATCAGGAGCCAGTTTTTTAGCGGTAGTAAAAAATCATAAAGATTTAAATTTTCCTGCTGATATTTATCTTGAGGGGAGTGATCAACATCGGGGTTGGTTCCAAGTCTCTTTACTTCCTTCTCTTATTAAAGAGAACCAGGCACCTTTTAAAATAGTTCTTACCCATGGATTTGTAGTAGATGAGGAAGGGAAGAAAATGTCTAAGTCTTTGGGAAATGTTATCTCTCCTCAAGAAGTAATTTCCAAATTAGGGGCAGAGATTTTAAGACTGTGGAGCGCCTATAGTGATTATACTCAAGATATAAAGCTTTCACCGAAAATTTTAAAGCAACTGGTAGATATTTATCGCAAGATTAGAAATACGATAAGATTTCTTTTAGGAAACCTTTATGATTTTTCTCCTTCTCAAGATAAAGTCAATTATGAAGAATTGAATGAAATAGATAAGTATATGCTCGCTAAAACTACACTATTTTGGGAAGAAGTTTTGAAGGAGTATGAAAATTTCTCTTTCTATAAAGTATGTCAGAAAATATTTAACTTTTGTAATTTAGATTTGAGTTCTTTTTACCTTGACATTTTAAAGGATAGATTATATACTTATGCGAAAAATTCAAAGGAAAGGCGTTCGGCACAGACAGTTCTTTATTATATTTTAGAAAGAATTGTTAAATTGATTGCGCCTATATTAAGCTTTACCGCAGAAGAGGTTTATCTTTCTTTTCCTTCTTGGGGCAATAAAAAAGAATCTATTTATCTTAATGAATTTGAAAAAAATTTTTATTCTCCTTATAAAGATAAAGAAATAATAAAAAAATGGGAACGTATTCTTCTCTTAAGAGAAAAGGTACTTAAAGAAATAGAAAGAAAAAGAGAAGAAAAAATAATCGGAAGTTCTCTTGAGGCAGAGGTAACTTTATTTTTTGGAAATGAGGATTATGAATTCTATAAAAATTATACTGAGGTTTTAAAAGAAATGTTTATCGTTTCTAAAGTAAATATAAAAAAAGGACAGTTTCCAATTCAAGTACACAGGACAAAAGGGAAGAAATGTTTAAGATGCTGGAATTATAAAGAGGAGGTAGGAGAAAATAAAAAATTTCCTTACTTGTGTTCAAAATGTATTTCTGTAATAAAAGAACAAGAAGGAGGAATAAATGAAGAAAACAAAGACTAAAAAAACAAAGAAGGCCTCTCAAGGTTTAACCAAGAAAGAATTAAATTTATACAAAGAAAAACTTCTTAATTTACGTGATGATATCTTTTCCCAAATGCAAGATTTATCTCAGGAGACACTGATGAAGTCTCAGAAAGATTTATCTGGAGATATTTCTGGATATTCTTTACATATGGCAGATGTAGCTTCAGATAACTATGAGAGAGAATTTAACTTAGGTTTAGTCTCTAATGAGAGAAAAATTATTATGGAAATTGAGGAAGCATTAAAAAGAATAGAGGACAAAACTTATGGAATATGTTTAATGTGTGAAAAACCTATTGCTAAAAAAAGATTGGAAGCTATTCCCTATACCCGTTATTGTAAACGGTGTCAGGAAAAATTAGAAAAAGAAAATAAAATATAAAGTGGCTTTAACTTTAAGTGTTGCTCTTTTAATCTTTTTTACTGAATTATTTATAAAAAATTTTTTAAAAAGTTTCCCACCAAAAAACTTCCCCTTTATTCATATAGTATTTAATAAAGGTATTGCTTTTGGTCTGTTTAAAGAATATAGCCATTTTTTAAATTATTTAATAATCATCTTCATTCTTTTTCTTCTTTATATGATTAAAAAAGATGCTTATAAAACCTTTTCTTCAAAAATAGCCTATGGTCTAATTTTAGGAGGAGCTTTCTCTAATCTTTATGACCGTTTGGTATATGGATATGTAATTGATTATATAGACTTAAAAATATGGCCTGTTTTTAATCTTGCTGATTCGACAATTACCGTAGGTGTGGTAGTTTTGCTTCTAAAATTAGCTAAAGAAAAACATGAGAAAAATCTTCAAAGTTGGGAAAGATGAGGTAGGAAAAAGATTGGATAAGTTCTTAAGCGAGAAGATTCAGGCACTTTCCAGAACAAAAATAAAAGAACTTATAAAGGAAAGGTTTATTCTGGTTAATGAGAAAGAAAAAAAACCTAATTATTCTCTTCAGATAAATGATGAGATAAAAGTTTTTTTTACTCCACAAAAAAAAGAGGAACTGCCTCCTTTTGCATATCCGGTAGAAATTATCTATGAAGATGAGGATATAATTGTAGTGAATAAACCTCGAGGATTGGTGGTACATCCTCCTAATCCTAATTATCAGAAAACCTTAATTAATGCTCTTATTCATATGGGCAAAAAACTTTCTGACATAAATCCTTTAAGAAAAGGAGTAGTTCACCGGTTAGATAAAGAAACCTCAGGAGTTCTGGTTTTAGCAAAGAAAAATGAGGTGCATCTTAATTTAGTTAAGCAATTTCAGAAAAGAGAGGTAAAAAAAGAGTATAGAGCAATTGTCTGGGGAATGCTGCGGCAAAATAAATTGAAAATTTCTCTTCCTTTAAAAAAAACCGATATTCCTTTTAAGATGAAGGTAGGGTTCTTTAAAGCAAAAGAGGCTTTTACAGAGATAGAAGTTATAAAAAGAGGTAAGGATTTTTCTTTTCTTTCTGTAAAACCGATAAGTGGAAGAACACACCAGATAAGAGTACACCTTTCTTTTTTAGGATATCCTATTGTGGGAGATAAAAAATATGGATGTAAAGACAAATACGATAAATTATTTTTGCATGCCTATCGATTAGGATTATATCATCCTTCAGAAGGAAACTTTGTAGAATTTAAAGCACCTCTCCCAGAGTATTTCTTGAAATTTTTAAAAGAAAATGTTTAAAATCCCTACTTTTGAAAAAATACAGAAAGAGATTACTATTCCTGCAGATAAATCTATTTCTCACCGTGCTTTAATTATCGGCTCTTTAGCAAGAGGAAAAATTAGAATTAAGAATTTTTTAATTAGCAAGGATACTTTAGCTACTTTGGAATGTCTTAAGAAAGTAGGAGTAAATATCAAGCTTTATAAAAACAGAGAAGTGCTTATTCAAGCAGATGGTATGTTTTTCAAAAAGAAAAAAGAAGTTTATCTTAATGCTTATGAATCAGGAACAACGATGCGAATTCTAAGTGGAGTTCTTGCAGGACAGAAATTTCCTGCATTTTTTGATGCCGAAAAGACTTTAAAAAACAGACCTATGAAAAGAATTACACAGCCTTTGCGTCTTATGGGAGCAAAAATAGAAGGGAGACGAAAGAAAAGTGAGGAATATCCCCCTTTAAAGATTCAGCCAGCAAAACTGGTGGGAATAAAATATGATTTACCTGTAGCCAGTGCTCAGGTTAAATCAGCAATTATTTTAGCCTCTTTATTTGCTGAGGGAACTACACGTATAAAAGAAAAAGAAATCTCTCGTGACCATACAGAAAGAATGTTGAGTTTTTTTCAGGCAAAAATTAAAAAAAGAGGAAGATATATATTTATAGAAAAAGGACAGCTAAAAAATCCTAAAGAACTTTTCATTCCTGCTGATATTTCTTCTGCTTCTTTTTTTATCGCTTTAGCTACTTTACTTGAAAATTCAGAAATAACAATAAAAGATGTAAGTATCAATCCTACACGTTTAGGGTTTATAAATATTCTTAAAAGAATGGGGGCAAAGATTAAAATTATAAATAAAAAGAGATATTTTGAACCTTATGCAGATATTGTTGTAAAATCTTCACCTCTTAAAGGAGTAAAGGTAAAAAAAGAAGAAATACCTCTCATGATTGATGAGGTACCTTTGTTATTTGTATGTGCTGCTTATGCTTCGGGTAAAACAGAAGTTGAAGGGTTAAAAGAACTAAAAGTGAAAGAGACGGATCGAATTCATTCTATGGTTTATAATTTAAAAAAAACAGGAGTGAATATAGAAGCTTTTCCTGACATTCAGAAAGAAGACTGGAAAGTAAAGATAGAGGGAATAAAAAAGATGGAGTCTACTTGTTTTAAAAGTTTTTCTGACCATCGCACAGCAATGAGCCTGATAATTTTTGGTATAGCAAGTGGGAAAGAATTTTTTATTGATGATATCCAATGCATTAACAAATCCTTTCCCGAATTTATCTCCTTAATAAACTCTTTAAAGTCATAAGTTTGGATAAGATGTTTTCTGAAAAAGATGAAGTAATTCCATCATAAAACTTGACACTTTCTGAAGGAAAAGGTAAATTAATACACTATGTTAGAAACCAGATATGATCCTAAAAAGGTAGAAGAAAAAATATATAAATTTTGGATAGAAAACAAATACTTTTCTTCCTCCATTAATCCCTCAAAAAAACCTTTCTGTATCGTGATTCCTCCTCCTAATGTTACAGGAATTCTTCATATGGGACATGCTTTAAACAATACTCTTCAGGATATCTTAATAAGATTTAAAAGAATGCAAGGATTTGAAGTTTTATGGATGCCGGGGACGGATCATGCTGGAATTGCTACACAGAATGTTGTGGAAAGGGATTTGGCTAAAAAAGGTTTAAGAAAGGAAGATATAGGAAGAGAGGAATTTTTAAAACTTTTATGGGAATGGAAAGAAAAATATGGAAATACAATTATTGAACAACTTAAAAAGCTGGGAACAAGCTGTGACTGGGAAAGACTTCGTTTTACTATGGATAAAGAGTATTCTCAAGCAGTAAAAGAAGCATTCCTCAGACTATATAAAAAAGGTTTGATTTATCGTGGAGAATATATAATCAACTGGTGTCCGAGATGTAAAACCGCCCTAAGTGATGAAGAATCTCCTTATAAAGAGATTGATGGCTGGCTTTATTATTTGCGCTACCCTGTAAAAAGAAAAAATAAAAAAGAATATATTGTTGTTGCCACTACCCGTCCTGAAACAATGTTAGGAGATACAGCTGTTGCTTTTAATCCTCAGGATGAAAGATATAAGTGGCTTAAAGAGGCAGAGATAATCCTTCCTTTTATAGGGAGAAAATTAAAAGTAATTGAAGATGAAGTTGTTGATCCTTCTTTTGGAACAGGTATAGTAAAAGTAACCCCTGCTCATGATCCTCAAGATTTCTTATTAGGAGAAAAATATAATTTGGAGTTTGTAAATATTATGCAAGAAGATGGATGTTTAAATGAAAATGCGGGAAAATTTAAAGGTTTGGATAGATTTGAGGCACGAAAAAGAATAGTAGAAGAATTAGAAAAAGAAGGGCTTTTTGAGAAAAAAGAGCCTTATAAGATAAACGCACGATTTTGTTATCGCTGTAATACAATTATTGAACCACGAATCTCTATCCAGTGGTTTGTAAAAATGAAGCCTTTGGCTAAAAAAGCAATTGAAGTGGTTGAGAAAGATATAATAAAATTTCATCCACCTCGCTGGAAAAAAGTTTATCTTAACTGGATGTATAATATCTGTGATTGGTGTATTTCTCGGCAAATCTGGTGGGGACATAGAATTCCTGCCTCTTTCTGTGAAAATTGCGGGAGAATAATTGTAGAGGAAGAGATAAAAAAATGTCCATTTTGTGGGTCTTCAAAATTAACTCCTGAAGAAGATGTATTAGATACTTGGTTTTCCTCTTGGCTTTGGCCAATAGCTACTTTTTATTGGCCTTTTAAAGATATAGAGGATAAGGAGAAAAAGATAAAAGAATTTAATTATTTTTATCCCACTCAAGTTCTGATAACTGCAAGTGAAATCTTGTTTTTTTGGGTAGCAAGGATGATTATGGCGGGTTTAGAATTTACAGGTAATGTCCCTTTTTATGATGTAATTATTCATGGAACAGTAAGAGATGAGAAGGGGAGAAAGATGTCAAAATCCTTAGGGAATATTATTGATCCTTTAGAAATTATTGATAAATTTGGTGCTGATAGTTTAAGATTTTCTTTAGCTCTTCTTTGTTCTACTGGAAGTGATGTGTATATATCTGAGGAGAAATTTTTAGTGGGAAGAAATTTTGCTAATAAAATCTGGAATGCTACACGCTTTATTTTAATGAAAAAAGAGGAAAATAATATTGAAATTAATGATCTTGAATTCAAATCTTCTTTAACTATCCCTGATAAATGGATAATTAATCTTCTTAATCAAACAATTGAGGAAGTAACTAATTTTTATGAAAACTATCGTTTTGCTGAAGCAGCAAAAAAACTTTATGAATTTTTCTGGCACACTTTTTGTGATTGGTACTTAGAAATTACTAAGGATAATTTTAATCAATTTTCTTTAAAAGTTTTACTTTATGTACTTATTAATACTTTAAAACTTCTACATCCTTTGATGCCTTTTATTACTGAGGAGATATTCCAGCGTTTAAAAGAATTTCTTAAATCAGAAGAAGCAATAATTATCTCCTTATGGCCGGAAAAGAAAAAGATTAACTTTTCTGAGGAGGAGAAAGGGATGATAGAGGAAGTTATTGAGTTGATAAAAGAAATAAGAAATTTTAAACTTCTTCTAAATTTAGCTTCTTTGAAAATAGATTGTCGGATAAAAGCACCTCAGAAAAAATTAGATTTTTTCAAAGAAAATATTAAATGGATAAAGAGGCTGGCTAATTTAGGAAATTGTTATTTTGAAGAGAAATTAACAAGAACGCTTTTGAAAACTAAGGATTTCTCTGTGGAATTTATAATGGAGAAAATAGATAAAGAGAAAATAATTCAAATTTTGGATAAAAAAATTGTTGGTTTAGAAAGGCAAATCCCTACTATAGAGAAAAGGCTTAAAAATACAGAATTTCTTAAAAAAGCATCTTTAGAGGTAATAGAACAACATAAAAAAAGACTAAAAGATTATAAAGAAAAGATAAATCAACTAAAGGTATGGAGGCAGAATCTTTCTCAAATTTAATAAAAAAAATTATTAAAAAAGCGTTGGAAGAAGATATAGGAAAAGGAGATATAACCAGTTTCTTTTGTGTTAAACCTGACAAGAAAATAAAAGCAGTTATTTTCTCCAATGAAAAAGGAGTTCTTTGTGGAATAGAGTTGGCTGAGGAAGTTTTTAAGTTTCTTGATTCTTCTTTAAATTTTAAGAGATTAAAAAAAGATGGAGATAGAATTAAAAAAGGAGATGAAATAGCCAGAATAAAAGGAAAAGCTTTAAGTATATTAAATGCAGAAAGAACTGCTCTTAATTTTCTTTCTTTACTTTCAGGAGTAGCTACTTATACTTCTCTTTTTGTAAAAAAGATAAAAAATACTTCTGCCAAAATTAGAGATACACGAAAAACCACCCCTTTGCTAAGAGTCTTGGAAAAATATGCAGTAAGAGTCGGAGGAGGAATTAATCATCGTCAAGGATTGTGGGATGGGATTCTTATAAAAGATAACCATCTGCGTGCAGCAGAATTAATAAAAAACAAAAAGATTAAAGAGAAAGAAATTGCGGAATTGTTTGATATTATAAGAAAAACAACTTCTTTTGAGATTGAAGTTGAAGTAGAAAATTTATACCAGTTTAAAAAAATTATCAAACATAAACCGGATATAATCCTTCTGGATAATTTTACACTTTCCCAAATAATAAAAGCGGTAGATTTTCGCAACAAGTTTTTCCCTCAAGTTAAATTGGAGGTCTCCGGAGGTGTAACCCTTGAAAATGTAGAAAAAATTGCTCAAACTGGGGTTGATTTTATTGCTGTGGGAAGTATTACTCATTCTCCCAAAGCAGTAGATTTTTCATTAGAAATTGATGAGTAGATTTAAACTGGTAAGTAAATTTAAACCTACCGGAGACCAACCCCAAGCAATAGAAAAATTAGTTAAAGGACTTAATGAAGGAAAAAGATTTCAAACTCTTTTAGGGGTAACAGGAAGTGGTAAAACATTTACTTTAGCTTGTGTAATAGAAAAGATAAATAAACCAACTCTCGTAATTTCTCATAACAAAACCTTAGCTAGTCAACTTTATGCAGAATTTAAAGAATTTTTTCCCTACAACAGTGTTGAATATTTTGTCAGCTATTATGATTATTATCAGCCAGAAAGTTATATTCCTCAGACAGATACTTATATTGAAAAAGAAGCATCAATTAATGAAAGGTTAGACAGATTAAGACTTTCTGCTACAAGTAGTTTAGTATCTCGGCGTGATGTAATCGTTGTTGCCTCTGTTTCTTGTGTTTATAATTTAGGTTCTCCTGAAGATTATCAAGAATTAATTCTTTATCTTGAAAAAGGTCAGACCACTCCCTTAGAAGCAGTACTAAAGAGGCTGGTAACTCTACAATATGAGAGAAATGATTTTGATTTTAAACGAGGGGTTTTCAGAGTAAAAGGTGATACATTAGATATATTTCCTACTTACCGAGAAAAAGCTATAAAGATTGAATTTTTTGCTGATGAGATAGAGAAAATCTATGAATTTGATCCTTTAACAGGAGAGAAAATATCTGAATTGGAAAAGGTAGGAATATATCCAGCAAAACATTTTATTATCTCCATGGATAAAATAGGAAGAGCTTTAAAAACTATTGAATGGGAACTTGAGGATAGAATAAATTATTTTAAAAAATTGGGAAAGATTGTAGAAGCAGAGAGATTACGTACACGTACTCTTTACGATATGGAGATGCTTAGAGAATGTGGATACTGTCATGGAATTGAAAATTATTCTCGTCATTTAAGCGGAAGACCTCCTGGCTCTCGTCCTTACTGTCTTATAGATTATTTCCCTGATGATTTTTTAACTATAATTGATGAGTCTCATGTTACTATACCACAATTGCGAGGAATGTATGAGGGAGATAAATCAAGAAAAGAAACTCTTATTGAATATGGATTTCGTCTTCCTTCTTGCTTAGATAACCGGCCTTTAAAATTTGACGAATTTATGTCTTTGGTTAAACAGGTCATTTTTGTTTCTGCAACTCCTTCAGAATTTGAAATAAATTTATCAGGTGGTGAGGTAGTAGAACAAATAATCAGACCCACAGGATTAGTAGATCCTGAGATTGAAGTACGTCCTACAGTTAATCAGATAATTGATATTTTAAGAGAAATTAGAAAAAGAGTAGAGAAAAATGAACGTGTGCTTATTACTACTTTAACCAAACGTATGGCTGAAGAATTAGCTTCTTTTCTTAAAGAGAAAAAAATTAAAGTTACCTATCTTCACTCAGAGATAGAGACTATTGAACGTGCAAAAATTCTTAAAGACTTAAGACTTAAAAAATTTGATTGTCTTGTAGGAGTAAATCTTTTACGTGAAGGATTAGATTTGCCTGAGGTATCCTTAGTAATTATTCTTGATGCAGATAAAGAAGGTTTTTTAAGGTCAACTACAAGTCTAATTCAGGTTGCCGGACGTTGCGCAAGAAATGTTAATGCAAAAGTGATAATGTATGCAGATAATATTACCAAATCAATGAAAAAAGCTATTGAGGAAAGTAATCGTCGAAGAAGAATACAGCTTGAGTATAATCGCAAACATAATATCACTCCTCAGACAGTAAAAAAAGCAATTCGCGAAGGGATAGAGGTTTATTTAAAAGAGGAAAAAGAATTATACAAGCGTTTAGATATAAAAGAGAAAGAATTGGATATTATTGAAGCTATTGATTATTTAGAAAAAGAGATGATGATTGCTGCAAAGAATTTGCAATTTGAGAAGGCAGCTCAGATTAGAGATAAAATAAAAGAGTTAAAACAAGCTTTAAAAGATAATAAATGATTGTTGTTGATGTAGGTAATACTTCTCTTAGCTGGGGAATAGAGGAAAGGGGAGAATTAATAAAGGTTATCAGAATATCTACTCAAGAAATTACTTTTAAAAGATTAAATAGTCTTTTACAAAAGCTCCCTTCTCACAAAACAGTTATAGTCTGCTCGGTAGTTCCTCACATTACTTTACTTTTTAAAAAAATAAAAAAGAGAAAGATTATTATTGTAGGAGAAGATATCAAAGTTCCTATTCGCTGCTTTTATAATAAGAAACAGATTGGGCAAGACCGCTTACTTTCAGCGTTTTCAGCAAGGAAAAAAAGTCCTTTGGCAAGATTAGTAATTGATTTCGGCACAGCAATTACTTTTGATTTTTTGTCAGAAAAAGGAGAATATTTAGGAGGGATAATATTTCCTGGTATAGGTTTGTGCTTTAAAACTCTTTCTTTAAACTGTGCTCTTTTACCAGAAAATATTCGCAAAGAAAAGAAATTGTCTTTTATCCCTAAAAATACTTCACAAAGTATAAATAAAGGAATCATTGAAGGAATAAGTATTTTGATAAATAGTTGGGTGGAAAAATATAAAAAAAGATTTAGTTTAGATAAAAAAGAAAAAATCATTATCACAGGAGGGGAGGCAACTTTTGTTTTGAAAAAATTAAATTTCCCTTTTTTGTATTTCCCTCACCTAATCTTGGAAGGATTAATCATTTTAGGAAAAGAGAAAAAGACTGAACATTTATAACTTATTGATTTTGAGGAACTTAAAGAAGCAAAAAATCTCTTGACAAGCAAAATCTTTTAAATAAAATAATTAGCACTCTTAATACTTAACTGCTAATTAAAAAGGAGGTGGTAAGATGAAGATTAAACCTTTAGGAGACAGAGTGTTAATTAAACCATCTGAAGAGAAGGAAAAAACAAAAGGAGGAATTGTTCTTCCTGATACAGCAAAAGAAAAGCCTCAGGAAGGAAAAATTGTTGCTGTGGGAGAAGGAAGAAAAACAGAAGACGGAAAAACAATTCCTTTAACACTTAAGGTAGGAGATAGGGTATTATATGGAAAATATTCAGGAACAGAAATCACTGTTGATGGTGAGGAGTATCTCATTATGAGAGAGGAAGATGTTTTAGCAGTAATAGAATAAGGAGGTGAAGATGGCTAAGCAATTAATTTTTAATGAAGAAGCACGCCGTGCAGTACTAAAGGGTGTAGAAACTTTGGCAAAATCAGTAAAGGTAACATTAGGTCCTAAAGGAAGAAATGTTGTGATTGAGAAAAAATTTGGCTCTCCTACAATTACCAAAGATGGAGTTACTGTAGCAAAAGAGATAGAATTGGAGGAGCCTTATGAAAATATTGGAGCCCAATTAGTTAAAGAGGTAGCTGAGAAAACTTCAGATACTGCCGGAGATGGCACTACTACAGCAACAATCTTGGCTGAATGCATTTTCCGTGAAGGACTTAAGAATGTAGCTGCAGGAGCTAATCCTATGGCTTTAAAAAGAGGTATTGACAAAGCAGTTGAGGTAGCAGTTGAGGAGTTGAAAAAAATTTCTCAGGAAGTAAAGGATAAAAAAGAAATAGCACAAGTAGCAACAATCGCTGCTAATGGAGATGAAAAAATTGGCAATTTGATTGCTGATGCAATGGAGAAAGTAGGAAAAGATGGAGTAATTACCGTTGAGGAAGCAAAATCATTAGCAACAACCTTAGATGTTGTTGAAGGAATGCAATTTGACCAAGGGTATCTTTCTCCTTACTTTATTACGGATACAGAAAAAATGGAATGTGTATTGGAGGATCCTTATATTCTAATTTATGAGAAGAAAATCTCCAGTGTAAAAGATATTTTGCCTCTTTTAGAAAAAATTGCTCGTACAGGAAAACCTCTTTTAATTATTGCGGAAGAAGTAGAAGGAGAGGCTTTAGCAACTTTGGTAGTAAATAGAATCAGAGGAACTTTATCTTGCTGTGCAGTTAAAGCTCCGGGTTATGGCGATAGACGCAAAGCAATGCTTGAAGATATTGCGATTTTAACTGGAGGAAGAGCAATTACAGAGGATTTAGGGATAAAATTAGAAAGTGTTGAGTTAGAAGATTTAGGAAGGGCAAAAAGAGTAAGAGTAGATAAGGAAAATACGACTATTGTTGAGGGAGCAGGAAAAACGAGTGCGATTCAGGGAAGAATTAATCAGATTAAAAAGCAGATTGAAGAGACTGATTCTGATTATGATCGAGAAAAGTTACAGGAAAGATTAGCAAAGTTAGCCGGAGGAGTGGCAGTAATAAATGTAGGAGCTGCAACCGAGACAGAGATGAAGGAGAAAAAAGCAAGAGTTGAGGATGCTTTGCATGCAACCCGTGCAGCAGTTGAGGAAGGAATTATTCCTGGAGGCGAAATTGGACATTTACGTTGCATTCCTGCTTTGGAGAAACTGAAATTAGAAGGAGATGAGCAAATTGGAGTAAATATTGTAAAAAGAGCGTTAGAGGAACCTTTAAGGCAGCTTGTTTCTAATGCAGGATTTGAGGGTTCAGTGATTGTGGAGAAATTGAGAAAAGAAAAAACAAACATAGGGTTTGATGCAGAAAGAAATAGAATTTGTGATATGTTCTCTGCAGGAATAATTGACCCTACAAAAGTTGCTCGCACTGCACTTCAAAATGCTGCTTCTATCGCTTCCTTACTTGTCACTACTGAATGCGTAATAGCCGAGAAACCAGAAAAAGAGGAAAAACAGCCTCAACAACCCCCATATCCTGAATACTAATTCGGAAAAACTCTCTCTACCCCCCTCTTCTTTAGAAAGAGGGGGGTAGCGTTTAAAAACAAAAGATTCTAAAAAACTTTTCTAGATTGAAGGAAGTCCGATTTAACCTACGAGGTTGAACTGAGAAATGTAGAAATAACTTGTAAAACAAAACTTTATCTAAAAATAATAAATAATAACTTTTTTTAAGCTTGTTATAAAAAAAATTTTTTTTATAATGTATAATGATGAGAAATTTGTGGAATTTTTCTTTGGGATTGTCTATTTTTATCCACACATTAGCCTTGGTAAAGTTTTCTCATCTTAAACTGGTAAAGATTGAGAAAAAAGAAACCAAAATAATAAAAATTTTTCCTCAGGAAACTAAAAAGATAAAAGAAACTATTGTAAAAAACAATTTTACTTTTAAAAAACCTCCTCCTTATATTGAAAAATTAGCAAAAAAAACACTTATAAGAAAAGAGGAACATCGTTTAGAAGAAAAACCGATTTCTACCCCTACCAAAGAAGTTCTTTTTTCTTCTTTTCCAAAAAGTTTGGAAAAATTTAAGAAAAACCCCGCTTATATGGAGTATTACAAATTGATTCGGGAAAGAATAAGAAGAAATGCTTATCGCTATTATGATATAGATGAAAATGGTATAGTTTATTTGTGTTTTGTCGTTTTAAACAGTGGAAATTTGGCTCAACTTACTCTATCTAAAAAAACAGAAGCTTCCTCTAAATTAATAGATATCGCCTTAAGAAGTGTTAAGGAATCAGCACCCTTTCCTCCTTTTCCTAAGGAGTTAAATTATCCCCAACTTCAATTTAGCGTCTCAATTCATTTTAAAAACAATTGACACTATTTTTTTCTGTGCTATAGTAAAAAAATATGAAAAGAAATCCTGCAGTAGCAGGGCAATTTTACCCAGAAAATTCTCAACAACTAAAAGAGATGATTACCAGTTTTAAAAAAGGAATTTCTCAAAAAATTTCTTCTAAAGGAGTCATCCTTCCTCATGCAGGATATATATATTCAGGAAAAGTAGCCGTGCAAACAGTAGAGAAAATTTTGCCAGAGAAAAGATTAATAATTTTAGGACCTAACCACACAGGATTAGGAAAAGATTTCAGTGTATATAGAAAAGGAAACTGGTTTACTCCCTTAGGAGAAATCAAAATTGATGAAGAACTGGCTGATTTTATACTGAAAGAGGAAGGTCCACTTAAAGAAGATACTTTGGCGCATCAATTTGAACATTCTATTGAAGTAGAACTTCCTATTCTACAGTATTTTTTTGAACAATTTATTTTTGTTCCTATTATCTGTAGAGAAGATACTTTAGAGACTTATAAAAAAATAGCTGAACAAATTTATAAAGGGATTAAAAAAATTAGGGAAAAAATATTGGTAATAGCCTCCTCTGATATGACTCATTATGAACCAGATTCAGCAGCGAGAAGAAAAGATCGTTTAGCAATTGAAGCTATACTTAATTTAGATGTAGAAAATTTTCTTAAGGTAGTAAAGGAGGAAAATATTACTATTTGTGGGGTTGCTCCTATCTCAATTACTTTAATACTTACAAAACTACTCAAGGCAACAAAGGCAGAAGTGACTCTTTATCAGACAAGCGCTGATGTAAGCAAAGATTATAGTAGTGTAGTGGGGTATTTGGGAGCAATTATTAGCTGAGATTGATATGGAAGAAAATATAAAGAAAAAAGTAGATGAAGACTGGAAAAAACAGGTAGAAAAAGAAAGAAAAGAAGCTCAAGAAAGAAATGAAAAATATCATACTCCTACTTTCTCTATTTTTCTCTCTTCATTAAGTATGCAGGCAATGATTGCTTTGGGAAAATTAGAAAATCCTATAACAAAAAAAATAGAGAAAAATTTAGAACAGGCACGTTTTTTAATTGATACATTGGCGATACTGAAGGAGAAAACAAAAGGTAATTTAACTAAAGAAGAGGAGTCTTTGTTGGATGATGCTTTATTTAACTTAAGGCTTATGTATGTAGAGGAGAAAAATAGATGATCGATAAAAAACTTTTAGAAATTTTAGCCTGTCCTGTCTGTAAATCTGAGGTGATATTAAAAAACAACAAAATAGTTTGCACAAAATGCAGAAGAGCTTATCCTATAAAAGAAGGGATTCCTATAATGCTTATAGAGGAGGCAGAAATTGAGAAAGAAAAAGAATAGAATATTGATTATTCATGGACCTAATTTACATCTTTTGGGGAGAAGAGAAAAAAATATCTATGGAGATTTTACCCTTAGAGGATTAGAAAAAGAATTAAAAGAGAAAGCTAAAAAATTAAAAGTAGAAGTTATAAATTTTCAGTCAAATTTTGAAGGAGAGATTATAGAGAAAATTACTCACGAGGATTATGATTTTCTCATTATTAATCCTGCCGGGCTGACTCATACCTCAGTAGCGATTAGAGATGCGATTCTGGCGGTAAATAAACCAGCAATAGAGGTGCATATTAGCAATATATTTTCTCGTGAACCCTTCAGGCAGAAATCTTTAATTTCTGATGTCGTATTGGGAGTAATTACAGGGTTGGGTAAAAATAGTTACCTTCTTGCTTTAGAGGCAGCCTGTAGTTTCTTAAGTGAGAAAAAATAGAGTAGAAATTCTTCTTAAAAAATTAAAAGATTCCAGATTAGACGCCTTTTTATTATCTAATCCGACAAATATAAACTATCTTACCCACTTTGATAAAGAAACAGACGGGTACCTATTTATAACTCCATCAAAATTAATCTACTTTACTTTTTTTGTATTCTGGGAAGAGGCAAAAACTAATTCTTTATGGCAGGCTAAATTAGTAGAGAATAAAAATATTTTTGAAGAAGTAGCCAAAGAGGCCAAAAAATTAAAAGTTAAAAGAGTAGGATTTGAAGCAAAATTTCTTCGCTTTGCTGAGTATGAAAAATTAAAAGAAGAGTTAGCTAAAAAAGATATTGAGTTTATAGAGACATTTGATCTGGTGGAGGAAATGCGTATGATAAAAGAAAATCAAGAAATTAATTTTATAAAAAAAGCTACTTCAATTACTCTTGAAGCATTCGCATTTCTTAAAGAGATTATTCAGGAGGGAGTTTCAGAAAAATTTTTAGCACGGGAGGTAGAGAAATTTTTAAAAATAAAGGGAGATATAAAGATAGCTTTTCCTTCTATAGTTGCCTTTGGAAAAAATACTTCATTTCCTCATCATTTACCTGGTGGAAAAAAACTGGAGAAGAAAGATATAGTTCTTGTTGATTTAGGAGCAAAATATAAAGGATATTGTGCTGACTTGACAAGGGTAATTTTTTTGGATAAAATGCCTCACCATTTAAAGAAAATTTATGATTTAGTAAAAAAAGCAAAAGAAGAAAGTATAAAGAAAATTAAACCAGGCAAGAAAGTAAGAGAAATAGATAGAGTAGCACGGGAAATTATTGAAAAAAAAAGATGGGGGAAATTTTTCGGTCATGGATTAGGACATGGCGTGGGATTAGAAGTTCATGAAAAACCTGTTATTTCTCCTAAAAGTGAAGATATAATAAAAGAAAATATGGTTTTTACAATTGAACCGGCAATTTATTTTCCCCATAAATTTGGTATAAGATTAGAAAGTATAGTAAAAGTTGGTCCTCAAGGAGCAGAAGTTATTGATGGGGAAACTTTCTATAGCTGAGTTAAAACCAGGGATACATATTTTTTACAATAACGAAATTTACTCAGTTATTGACTGCGAGCATGCAAAGTTAGGAAGGGGTTCTGCTTTCTGTCGAGTTAAGTTGAAAAATATCAAAACTTCCCAAGTTATGGAATATACTTTAAGAGATTCAGACAAAATTGAAGAAGCATTCATAGAAAAACGTCTCCTTCAATATACTTATCGAGAGGCAGATGTCTTCCATTTTATTGATTTAGAAACTTATGAAGACTTAATTCTGGAAAAAAGCAGAATAAAAGATAAAATCATCTGGTTTAAAGATAACTTAAAATTAACAGGAATTTTCTTTAATAATGAGCTTATCAACTTAGAGTTGCCAAAAACTGTAGAGCTTAAAGTAATAGAGACCGAACCTGGATTCAGAGGAGATACAGTAAAAGCAGGAACCAAACCTGCCAAATTAGAGACAGGTTTAGTAATTAATGTTCCCTTATTTATAAATCAGGGAGATATAATAAAAGTAGATACAGAAGAAAAAAAGTATATAGAAAGAGTATAAATGGAGATTAAAAAAAAATTAGAAGAATTGGTAAAATTCATGGAAGAAAATGATCTATGTGAATTAGAGATTGAAGAAGAAGGTAGAAAAATAAAACTTAAAAAATATACTCCTACAATTTCTGGAATAAATCTTTCACAGGAAAAGAAAGAAATTGCCTCTTCAGAAATCACATCTCAAAAAGAGACTGAAAAAGAAAATCTTATTGAGATGAAATCTCCGATGGTGGGAACATTTTATCGTGCTCCTTCTCCAGGAGCTAAACCTTTTGTAGAAGAAGGAGATATTATTAACCCGGGAGATGTAGTATGTATAATTGAAGCAATGAAATTAATGAATGAGATTAAAGCTGAAGTTAAAGGAGAGATAGTAAAAATTTTGGTAGAAAATGGGGAACCGGTAGAATTTGGACAACCTCTATTCTTAATAAGACCACTTCCTTAATGTTTTCTAAAGTTTTGGTTGCCAATCGAGGTGAAATAGCGATTCGTATAATTCGTGCCTGTAAAGAGTTAGGGGTGAGAACAGTAGCGGTTTATTCTGAAGCAGATAAGAACTCTCTCCATGTAGAATTTGCCGATGAGGCAGTATGTATCGGAAAAGCTCCTGCTTCGGAAAGCTATCTTAATATTTCCAGTATAATAAGTGCGGCTGAGGTCACAGATAGTGATGCTATTCATCCCGGATATGGATTCTTAGCTGAGAATGCCTACTTTGCAGAAATTTGTGAATCCTGTGGGATTAAATTTATTGGCCCCACAAGCAAAAATATCCGTCTTATGGGAGATAAAATTAAAGCACGAGAGGTTATGAAAAAAGCAGGACTCCCTTTAATTCCTGGAAGCAAGGCAGCAGTAAAAACAAAGGAAGAAGCTTTATCTTTAGCAAATAAGTTAGGATATCCGGTTATTCTTAAAGCAAAAGCAGGTGGAGGAGGAAAAGGGATGCGGATTTGTCACAGTGATGTAAGATTAATTGGCGCTTTCATGACTGCTCAATCTGAGGCTGAAGCTTCCTTTGGAGATTCTGAGCTTTATATAGAAAAATTCCTTAATTATCCTCGCCATATCGAAGTACAAATTGCTGCTGACAATTTCGGTAATGTGATTCATTTGGGAGAGAGGGATTGTAGCATTCAAAGACGTCATCAAAAACTTATTGAAGAAGCACCCTCACCTGTGATAAATGGAAAATTAAGAGAAAAATTGGGAAAGATGACTACGGAAGCAATTAAAGCTATTGGATATAGAAGTGTAGGAACGGTAGAATTTCTTATGGATGAGAAAGGGAACTTTTATTTTATTGAAATGAATACCCGGATTCAGGTAGAACATCCTGTAACTGAAGAGATTACTGGAATTGATTTGGTTAAATTACAAATTCTTATTGCTGCAGGAGAAAAGTTGCCAATAAAACAACAGAATATTAAAATTTCTGGTTCAGCAATTGAATGTCGAATAAACGCTGAGGACCCGGAAAATAACTTTTTACCTTCTTGTGGAAATGTAGAATTTTGCTATTTTCCTGGAGGGAAAGATATAAGAGTAGACACTCATCTTTATTCTGGTTATGTTATCCCTCCTTATTATGATTCTCTTCTTGCTAAAATAATTGCTAAAGGGGAAAATAGAGAAGAGGCTTTAAAAAAAATGGATAGAGCATTAAGTGAAATACGTATAGAACCTATCAAAACTACAGCTCCTTTTTATCGTAAAATTATCAACCATCCTAATTTTAAAAAGGGTAAGTATCATACAGGGTTTATTAATCAGTTTTTAGAAGGAGTGGAAAATGAATAAAGAATTAAGTTCTGAATATGGGCAGATAAAAATTCATAAAAAAGTGATTTCCCGTATTGCGGAATTAGCCACAAAGGAAATAGAAGGAGTGAAAAAAGTAGGACTTGATTGTTACGGATTGATAGGTAAAATATCGAAATTATTCCCTTTGGCAAAAGGTATTAGGGTAAAAATGTTAGAGAATAAAGAAATAAAAGTAATCATTCCTGTAGTTGTAGATTATAAGGCAGACATAATTGATGTTGCTTATCAGATTCAAAAAAATGTAACTTATAAATTATTAAATTCGTTAAATTTGGATTCTCTCCATGTAGAGATAAAGATAAAAAATGTAGAAAAAGAAGGAGGTAAATGATGTTTTTTATAAGCTGTTTAACTTTTATTTTTTTATCCTGCCTGATAGGAACCATACTTGTTGGAATTTCCTTGGGGATAATTTCTCAATATGAGTTATATTCCTGGGTCAATAAAGTCATTTCTTTTAATCCTTACCAGCAGATAATTTTAGGGTGGTTAGGTGTATTTTTTATTCTTGTCAGTATAAACTTTATACGTAGATTGTTTCTGCATTCTGCAAAAGAAAAAGCAATTGTTTTAAATACAGATAAAGGAAATATAAAAGTTTCTTTATCTGCCATTGAAGATATGATTCGCAAAGATTTAGCTAGTCGGGAGGAAATTTCTCATATAAGACCCAAGGTTTTGATTCTGCGTAAAGGAATAAAAGTTTTAATTCGGGCAGTTTTAAAATCAGAAGAAAATCTTCCTGAATTTACTGCTCAGATACAAGAAACAATCAAAAATAGATTAGAAACCCTTATTGGAAGAGAGAAAGAAATTTTTGTCGATTTAGAAATTAAAAAGATAGCTCTTGTCGAATCCGGTTACAAAAAAGAGGAAAAGGAGGAAGTAAAAATACCTTTTCGCAATTACTAACAAGGAGGTGGAGATGCGTATAGGAATACTTACCGGAGGTGGAGATTGCCCTGGTCTTAATCCCACAATTAGAGCAATTACAAGAAAAGCATTAGAAGAAAATGATCAAATTATAGGAGTGAAATACGGCTGGAAAGGGCTGTTAGAAAGAGACTATGTAGAATTGGATCTTTCTTCTATTTCTGGAATTCTGCCTAAGGGAGGAACGATTTTGAAAACTTCACGTACCAATCCTTATAAAAGGGAAAATGGAGCAAAGATAGTTAAGGAAAATTTTAATAATTTGAAATTAGATGCATTAATTGCTATTGGAGGCGACGATACCTTAGGAGTGGCAACACGATTATACAAGGAGGAAGAGCTAAATATAGTGGGAGTACCTAAAACTATTGACAATGATCTTTCCGCAACTGATTTTACTTTTGGGTTTAATACAGCAGTAAGTATTGCCACTGAATGTATAGACAGACTTCATACTACCGCTGAATCTCACAATCGAGTTATGGTAGTAGAAGTAATGGGCAGACATGCCGGCTGGATTGCTACTTATGCAGGATTAGCCGGAGGAGCGGATTTCATTCTTATTCCTGAAATTCCTATAGATATAGATGAAATCTGTCGAGCAATAAAAAGAAGACAGGAAAGAGGAAAGAACTTTAGTATTATTGTTGTAGCTGAAGGAGCTAAATTTAAAGATGACTCACTGGTTGTTCAGGAAAAAAAGACAGATGAATTTGGTCATATAAGACTCGGTGGTATCGGCCAGGTTTTAGCAAAATTAATTGAGGAAAAAACAGGATTAGAAACGCGTGTTACCGTATTAGGTCATATTCAAAGGGGAGGAACCCCTACTGCTTTTGATAGAATCTTGGCAACTCGCTTTGGAATAAAGGCTTATCAGATGGTAAAAGAGAAAAAATTTGGATATATGTGTGCTTTGAAAGGAAATGAAATTGTTGAAGTTCCATTAGAAGAAGCAACAGGAAAACTTAAAACAGTAGATTTAAATCTTTATGAAATAGCAAAAGTATTTTTTGGATGAGAAGAAAAATTATAAAAGAAGCTATAGAAGAACATAAAAAAGTTCTTTCCTCCTTAGAAAAATATATACCCTTGATAGAAAAAATAGTCTCTTTATGTATCTCATCTCTTAAAAAAGGAGGGAAAATAGTCTTCTGTGGTAATGGCGGAAGTGCTGCAGACAGCCAACACTTAGCTGCGGAGCTAGTAGGAAGATTTCTTAAAGAAAAAAGACCTTTGTCCTCTTTAGCTTTATCTACCAATACATCTATACTTACTGCTTTAGGTAATGATTATGGATTTGAGTATACTTTCTCCAAACAAATTGAAGCTTTGCTAAAACCTAAGGATATCCTTATTGCTATCTCTACTTCAGGAAATTCAAAAAATGTGATTGAGGCAGTAAAAAAAGCAAAAGAGATTAAAGCCAAAACTATAGGATTATTAGGAAAAAAAGGGGGGGAACTAAAAAAAATTGTTGATTTGCCTTTAATAATTAAAAGTAACAATACTGCACGTATCCAGGAAATGCATATTCTTGTAGGTCATATTCTTTGTAAATTAATTGAGGAAGAATTTATTGGGAAAAGTAATAAATAGAAAAGAGGCAAAAAGAAGAATAGAGAAATTAAAAAAAGAAGGGGGAAAAATTGTCTTTACTAATGGATGTTTTGATATTTTACATCCCGGGCACATAAAGCTTCTTAAAGAAGCAAAAAAATTAGGAAATTACTTATTTGTGGGATTGAATTCAGATAAGTCAATAAAAAAAATAAAAGGCGAAAAAAGACCAATACTTTCTCAGGATGCACGTGCAGAAATTTTAAGTGCTATTGAATATGTAGATTATATTATACTTTTTGATGAATCAACTCCTTATCGCCTAATAAAATCATTAAAACCTCATTACTTAGTAAAAGGGGCAGACTGGAAGAAAAAAGAAATTGTAGGAAAAGAATTCGTTCAAAAAGTTTATCAGGTAAAAATTTTAAAAGATTTTTCTACAACTTTATTAATTAAAAAAATTTTAGAAAAATATAAAAATGATTAAAGAAAGTGATATTTATCGAGTAATAGATGTGAATTTTAACCGCTCCAAGGAAGGACTAAGAGTAACCGAGGAATTTTTCCGTTTTATTGCGAAAGATGATAACTTAAGAAAAAAAATGCGTAGATTAAGACACAAACTTGATGAGATTCTTAAAAAAGATGATTTCTTAAAGAAACTCCTTCAGGCACGTGATATACAGAAGGATTCAGGGAAAAAAAGTGATGAATTGGAGTTTTCTGGAAGAAATAAAAAAAATATTTTATTTGTTAATTTTCAAAGAATAAAAGAATCTTTAAGAGTTCTTGAGGAATTTTTTAAAATAATAGATAAAGATAAAGCAAAAATGATAAAAAAGATGCGGTTTCAAATTTATAAGATAGAAAAAGATGCACTCCTGCGGACTTCTTTATGTAATTCTTGATAGTCAAGTTATTGAGGAAAATAATTTGGATATTTATAAATTAGCTGAAAAACTATCTTTATACGAGATAGATTTTTTTCAGTTTCGATTTAAAAATCTTTCCGATAAAGAAGCAGTTGAAATTTCTTTTAAGTTAAACAAGATTTTCCATAAAAGAAAAAAGGTGTTTATAATAAATGATCGTCCTGATATTGCTTTAGCTTCAGAGGCTGATGGAGTTCATTTAGGAGAAAATGATTTTCCTGTTAATTTGGCAAGAAAAGTTTTAAGGGATAAAAAAATTGTGGGGAGAACTATACACAGTTATACCGAGTTTCTTCAGGTGAAAGAGGAAAAAATAGATTACTTAAGTGTAGGACCAATTTTTTCTACTTCGCTGAAACCTGAATTAACTTCTATTTCTCAAAAAGATATAGAAAAAATACTAAAAGAAACAAGAAAACCTGTATTTGCCATAGGAGGGATAAATTTAAAAAATCTTAAAAAAGTTCTAAATATGGGTTTTAAAAACATTGCTCTCTGTCAAGGTCTAATTCTTTCTAAAAGTTTAGAAAAAACAGTTAAGCGTTTTAAAGAAAAGTTAATATAAAAAGGTAGAAAATTTTTATTTTTAAGGTAAAATATTTAACAATGTTTTCATTCTTTTGTAAAAATGCGGGATTAGCTCAACGGGCAGAGCGCCAGCTTCCCAAGCTGGAGAAGCGGGTTCAAGTCCCGTATCCCGCTTTTGTAATTTCAAAATAAACAATGGAGAAAGTTTCTAAACAAGAAATTTTAAACATAATCACAAAAAGAATCAAAAGTTTTAAGGAAGGATATCGGCAAAATTTATCTATTTTAGGAAGAGATGACGATGAATTAAATTATTTAATTGAAAATTATATCCTGAATCAAAAAGTATCTAATTTAATTTATATCCATATTGATCCCCTTTATCTTACTCCTACCCAAATTTTCAAAAATATCCTTTTTTCTTCTCTTTCCCAGTATTTAAATACATCCGCTTCCTTAGATTCCTTGTTGAGCAAAATTCAGACATTTCTACCTTCTACTTTTAATTATGCAAAGGATATTTTGAAAACAAAAGCGACAAAATTTTCTCAAATTTTAGAAGTAATTAATAAATTTATAAATGAGAGCCAAAAAAGATGCCTTTTACTTGTTAAAAACTTTACATTTTTTGAAGAAATTTTTAAAGACTTTTATGAGAGTTTTTCTAAATTTCTGATTTTACAAAATAAATGTATGGTGGTTTTATTTGATTCTTATATAGAAAAAGCAAAAAAAATTATTAATTCTAAATTCAATTTATTATTTGGCGGATTTCAAATTCTTTTTTTAGATATTTTTTCTTTTTGGGATAGTTATCTTTATTTAACCAATCACCTTCAGCCTCAAAAATTCAGCCCTCACTTTATTGCTTTTTTTATTCAAAACTTAAAATCCAATCTTTTTTATCATTATATATTTACTCAAAGAATTAAAAAAGTTTCTCAAAACTTTTTTCTCGAAGAGGAAGAGATTATCTTTAAAGTATTTAATGAACTTATGCATCTGAAACATTCAGTATTTTTCCAAAAATTTATGCATAAATTGAATTTTTTAAAAGAAAAATACAAAGACTATCAAGATCTTATAGAAATATTATTATTAATTTCTCAAGGATATATTCGCAAAAATGATCTTTTGTTTTTCTTAAAAATGGATAAAAATAAATTTCAACAGAAAATAAAACGTCTCTGTGAAATTGAATACGTAGAAAATCTGGGCAATATTTATAAAATAAGTGATGAACTTTTCTCTTTTTGGTTATCAAAAATTTTCCGTTTGCACTCTTCTGGAAGTTCTTTTGATACTTCTTGTAAAATAGCTATTTTTGAAAAAAAAATGAGAGAGGAGTTTTCTTTATTTAAAGAAGAATTTTATAAAGAAAGAATACAAAAAGTTTTAGAACTTTTCTCTTCCTTTAAAAACGATACATTAATCTTTAATGAACAACGCTTAAATTTTCCTTCTTTAGAAAGAATAAAAGTGATTACCTACCCTGAACAAGACTTAAAACTTCTTATAGGAGAAGGGAAGGATATTGTAATTGTAGGAATAAAAGAAGGGGAAAGTAAAGAAGAAGATATTTACAATTTTATAAAACGTAGTCGGTTAATTAAAAATCGTAATTTAAAAAAAATTTTTATCTCTTTAGGAGAAGTTTCCGATTCCGTAAAGTTAATTGCTAAAAAAGATAAGATTTTACTGTGGGAAAGAGAAGAATTAAATAAAATTTTAAGAATCTATAATAAAGCAATCGTTTTATGAGAATATTGGTGATTTCTGACACTCATGTAGCGGATACAAAAAAAAATCTTCCTCAAATAATTCTCAAAGAAGCAAAAGAAGCCTCTCTATGTCTTCACGCAGGAGATTTGATAATTTATGATGTGTTTGAAAAATTAAATTCCTTAACAAAAACAGTTGCTGTAAGAGGAAATATGGATATAGGAGAGACAAGAAAGAAATTGGCTGAGAAAGAAATTATTGAAATTGAGAATATCCGTATAGGACTTATTCATGGACAAGGTGCTCCTTCTTCACTTATATCTTTTGTTGAAGAAAAATTCAGAAAAGAAATCAAAAATCTTAATATTATTGTCTTTGGACACTCCCATCATCCTTTAATCGAAAAAAGAGGAAAAATTTTATATTTCAACCCGGGTTCTCCTACAGATAAATTTTTTGCTCCTTATAACTCTTATGGTATTCTGGAAATAGAAAAAGGAGAAATAAAGCCTAAAATTGTAAAAATATGAAGATAATCTGGGCTCCTTGGAGAATAAAGTATATAAAAAAGAAGAAAGAGAAAGGCTGTATTTTTTGCAATCATCTTAAAAAGAAGAAATCATCGCTTCTTGTATATACTACTCCATTATCACTGGTAGTTTTAAATCTCTTTCCTTACAATAATGGTCATCTACTTATTGCTCCTAAGAAACATACAGATTCTTTGGAAAAATTGACGGAAGAAGAGTTGATGGATTTGATGAAAGTAGTAAAGAAGATGATAAAAGTTTTAAAAAAAATATTAAAACCAGACGGATTTAATATAGGGATAAATATAGGCAAACAAGCAGGAGCAGGAGTTGAGGAACATTTACATATTCATATTATCCCTCGTTGGAGAGGAGATACAAACTTTATGCCTATTTGCTTTGACACAAAAATTATCCCCCAAAGCCTAAAAGACCTTGCTCAGAAAATAAAAAAATGCTTACAAGAAAAGAGATAGAAGAAATTGAGAACAAAACATTAGCTCCTTTTGCCGCAAAATCTAAATACTCAAGAGGAAGGAAATACAAGGAAAAAGAGCACCCTTACCGTTCTATATATCAAAGAGACAGAGACAGAATTATACATTCGGCTGCTTTCAGACGCTTAGAGTATAAAACTCAAGTATTTGTTTATCACGAAGGAGATTATTACCGTACACGTCTAACTCATACACTTGAAGTAGCCCAAATTGCACGTACAATAAGTAAAACATTAAGGTTAAATGAAGACCTTACAGAAGCTATTTCTTTAGCTCACGATTTAGGACATACTCCTTTTGGACACGCTGTTGAGGATACTCTTGATGAATTGATGAAAGAAGAAGGAGGTTTTAACCACAATATTCAGGGCTTGAGAGTAGTTGATCTATTAGAAGAAAGATACCCTTATTTTAAAGGATTAAATCTTTCTTGGGAGACAAGAGAAGGAATTATAAAACATTCTCCCTCTTTAAAAGAAAACAAAGAAAAGATAATTCCTGAAAAATATAGAAAGGAATTCGAATTCGACAAACAACCGACACTAGAGACACAAGTAATGGATGTAGCGGATGAGATCGCCTATGATAGCCATGATTTAGATGATGGTTTAAAATCAGGAATGCTAAATGAGGAAGAATTAAAGAAAGTAGAAATTTGGAGATACACAGAGAAAAAAATAAAAGAGGATTTTTCTTTTTTAAGAAAAGATTTAAAAATTTATCTTATCATTAGAAATCTTATAAATCTTCAAGTTACAGATCTTATTCGCAATACTTTAAAAAACATTAACCGATTTAAAATAAAAACTTTGGATGATGTACATCAATGTAAAAGAAGAATAATTACATTTTCTCCATCAATGCAAAAATTAAGAAAAGAACTAAGAGAATTTCTTTTTAAAACTTTATATTCCCACTGGAGAGTCTTAAGGATGTCAGATAAAGCAAGACGATTTATAAGAAATCTTTTTTATATATATCTAAATAATTACGAACTACTTCCTCCCAATTTTAAAAAACGCATTGAGAAAAAAGAGGAAACCCCTAAAAGAGTAATTTGTGATTATATTGCAGGAATGACAGATCGGTATGCTTTAGAAGAATACAAGAAATTTTTTGATCCTTATGAAAAAATATAACAAAAAGTATAATATTATTTTTTCTTCTTTACATACTCTTTATCGCTTAGTAACTTCTTTCAATAAACCTAACGAATTCATTGTCGGAATAACCAAACTTTACAAAAATATTTTCAACGCGGATAAAGTTACCCTTATATATAAGCTCTATAATTCTTCCCGGTTGATAAAAGAGAAAATAATAAATAACACTTATACCCTCAAAAAAGGAGGAATATCTATCTTAACAAAAGAGGAAAAAGGAATACTTGAGAAAAATAGAGAAATAATTTCTGATAAGAAACTGGCTATTCCTTTAATCTTTGTAAAAACCTTAGGGGCAATTTTCTTAGAAAGAAAAAAAATGCCTTTCAGCGATATTGAAAAAAAATGGTTTATATCCTTCTCAGAACAGGTAAGTGTTTCCTTCAAAATCATTAGCTTATGCCTTGAAGAACAAAAAATGCTTATAAATTATATTAAAACTTTGTCCAAAATGTTAAAAAAATCTGTTCCTACTTCTTTCCACCAACCAAGTATTTCCAAATTAATTAAAAATTTAGGTAAAGAGCTAAAACTTAGTGAAAGAGAAATTCGATCCTTAGAACTAACTTCTTTATTACACGATACAGGAAAAATTCATCTACCTTTACAGATTTTAGAAAAAAAAGAACCTTTAACAGAAGAAGAAATCAAACTAATCACTAAACATCCTCAGAAAAGCATCGAAATTATTAAAAATTTTGAAATACTTAAACCCATTATTCCTATTCTTCTTCATCACCATGAAAGATTTGATGGAAAAGGATATCCTTCAGGGTTAAAGAAGAAAAAAATACCTTTAGGCTCACGTATTTTGGCAGTAATCGATGCATTTGATGCTATGTTCTTTGGTCGTCCTTATAAAGAAAAAATGTCCTTGGAAGAAATTGAGAAAGAACTCAAAAAGCACAAAGGAACTCAATTTGACCCTCAAATCGTTGATGCTTTTGTTAAAATTTTAAGAAAAAAGAGTATTAGAAATTACTTGAATTCCTTAATATAAATTTTTATAATAAAATTTGTATGAAAGAGAAGCAATTAAAATTTTTTCATTTTCAAGAAGACAAAAATAAAAAAACAGTTGTCCTCTCTAAGGATATTCTGTATTTTTCTTTTATCATTATCGCTTTAGGTATTTGTTTTGCTTATATAGCAGGAGTAAATAGAGGAAAACAATTAGTAAAAAAAGAATATCTCTCAACTTCAAAAGATATTATTCTTGTTAAAAATGAACCAGAAAAAAGAAAAGAAAGCAATCTTTCTGTATCAAAAGAAATTAACAAAATTACAAAAAGAAAAGATAAAAAAATAGAATATGTAATTCAGGTAGCTACTTATAAAAACAAAAAATTAGCAGAAAAAGAAAAAGAAAAATTAAAAAAGAAAGGATTTCCTGTAATTCTTTCTCGTAGAGGAAAATATTTAGTGATATTTGTGGGAAAATTTTCTACAAAAAAGGAAGCAAAACAAAAGCTTAATTTTTTAAAAGCACGTTATAAGGACTGTTTTATAAGGAGGTTATAATGAGTCTACATACTTCTTTAAAAAGAGCAGAGAAAAGTAGTCGGTTTCGTTGTGTATGGAAAAGAGCGGAAAGAATAAAGTGGCTTCTTGAAAAAGGGTTAAAAAAAGATGAATTGCCTATATATGGACTACCTAAGATAAAAATCGTAAAGATGAAAACAACAAAAAAGAGCAAGGCTAAACAAACAGAAGAAAAAACAGAAGGTGGAAAATCTGGTTAATGAGAAAAAAAATTCTTGTAAAATTTTTTCTCTTATTTTTTTTAATTATAACTGTTTTCTCTGCCTCCTCTCTTGAAAAAGGGAAAATAGAAAAAGAGGAAATAAATGTTCGTGCGGATTCACGTGTCAGCTCTCCTTCCTTAGGAAAGTTAAAAAAGGATGAAAATGTAACTATAGTAGGAGAAAAATTTGGTTGGTATAAAATAATCCTTCCTGCACGTTTCAGCTGCTATATAGCCTCAAAATATTTAAAAAAGATAGATAAACACAAAGCAAAATGTAAAACAGATAGAGTAAATATTCGTTATGCACCTTCTTTAAACTCCCTAATTTTGGGAAGAGTAAACAAAAATTCTGTTGTAAAAGTCTATGCTTATGGGAAAGAATGGTCAAAAATTAGTTGTTTTCCTTATGCTTATGGATGGGTATATAAAAAATTTGTGAAAACATGTGAAGAAAAAAAAGAAAAAATAAATAAAAAAATAAGCAAAAAAAGGATAGGGAAGAAGAAACCAATAATACAAAAGAAAAAATCGATTTCTTTAAAATCTACGTCTTTTAAAAAGATACCTTTGACGGAAGGAATTCTTAAGAAATTAAAGGAAGAGGTAGGAAATGGCGTCAATTATTTTTTAGAAAATGAAGGAGGCATTGTTTTGCTTAAAATCAAAAAAGAGTTACATCCAGAGAGCTTTCTAAATAAAAAAGTGAAAATATATGGTAAAAGCAGAATAGATCATTACGTATATATTGAAGTAGAAAAAATTAGTCCATGATAATAATTTTTATCATCTTTATTCTTCTTTATTCAATTATTCTTCACGAACTTGCTCATGGATGGGTAGCTTATAAATTAGGAGACTCAACTCCCAAATTAGCGGGGCGTCTCACTCTTAATCCTTTTGCTCACATTGATCTTATAGGCACAATTATTCTTCCTGTTTTCTTATTAATTATAAGCAGAGGGAATGTTACCTTAGGATTTGCTAAGCCTGTACCCATCAATCCTTATAATTTCAAAAACCCTAAAAGAGATGTGATGTGGGTGGGAGTTGCTGGTCCTTTGGCTAACATCCTTTTAGCTCTTTTTTTTATTTTGTTAATCAAATTAGATATAAACTCCTCTTTTCTCTGTATGATTTTCTCCTATGGAATATTTATAAATCTGCTCTTGGCAATTTTTAATCTTTTACCTATACCTCCCTTAGACGGTTCAAAAATTGTAGTGTCTTTCCTAACCCCACGAGGAGCATATCTATATCTTAAATTAGAAATAATAGGAATAATCGCAATTTTTACTCTTATATATTCAGGGTTCTTACAATGGTTTATCTTCCCTATAATAAAAAGTATTTTTTATCTTGTGGGAATTAAATTTGATTTTTTTGAATAATGGAAACAATAAAAGTTAATCTGAGAGAAAATCCGTATAATATTTATATTGGAGAAAATTTACTTAAGCAAAAAAAGGTTTTTTCTAAATATGGAAATTTTGCAGTTGTTTTAACGCACAAAAAAATTTTAAATTTACATCAAGAATATATAAATAGTATTTTAAAAAATATACCCCATCAAATTTTAATCATTCCTGAGGGAGAAAAAGCCAAATCGCCAAAGCAAGTTTTAAAGATTATCAAAGAAATTATAAAAATAGATAGAATAATAAAAAGAAAACTTTTTATACTTTGCCTTGGTGGAGGAGTTATTGGAGATTTAGGAGGGTTTACTGCTTCTATCTATAAAAGAGGAATTCCTTATATCCAAATTCCTACAACCCTCCTTTCCTGTGTCGATGCGAGTATTGGAGGTAAAACAGCTATTAATCTGAGAGAAGCAAAAAATATTATTGGAACTTTTTACCAGCCAAAAGCAGTCTTTGCGGATCTTAATTTTTTATCTACCTTAAAAGAAAGCGAAATCAAAGAAGGTTTTTCAGAAATTATCAAATATGCCATTATTCAAGATAAGAATCTTTTTGACTTTTTAAAGGAACACTACCAAAAACTAAAAAAAATGGAGATTTCTTATTTAAAAAAAGTCATTAAAAAATGCGCAGAAATAAAAGCAAAAATAGTGGAAAAGGACGAAAAAGAAAAAAAAGGAATAAGGACTATACTTAATTTTGGCCACACTATTGCTCACGCATTAGAAAGTTCACTAAAATATTCTCAAAGAATAACACATGGAAAAGCTGTAGCTTTAGGAATGATAGGGGAGAGTCTTATCTCTTATTTTTTAAAAATATGTTCTAAAAAAGAAGTAGAAGAAATAATAAATATTGTGCAGCTTTATTCTCTTCCTATAAAGATTCAATTTAATCTTCTTAAAACCTTAGAAGCCTTAAGACAGGATAAAAAATTTGTAAAAGGATATACACGTATAGTAGTGATAGAAAAAATAGGAAAATCTTTTATCAAAGAAAATGTCTCCTTCAAAATTATCAAAAGAGCATTAGAAAAAATCAACAGGTAAATTTGACATTTTTCAAAAAATATGGTATATTTTAATGATTTCTTATAGAAAAGGAGGCGTAGAATGAAAGAAAGAAGAATATTTCCACGAGTAAATATCTCTTTCCCTATAGAATGTAGAGTGCTTCCGGAAAGGAAAAAAATCTTTTATACTGTAACTAAAAACTTAAGCATAGGAGGAACAAAGATATTAACTGAAGAGTTCTTCCCTAAGGAGAAAACTTTAAAAATAAATATAAATTTGATAAATGAAATTATAGAAGCTAAAGCAAAAGTTGTCTGGTGTAACAAAGAACCTTATTCAGAAAGATATCAAATGGGATTGTGTTTTTTAGAAATGAATAAGAAGAACAAGGATCATCTAAAAGCTTTCTTAGAAAAAACCTATCCTTCCTAAGTAAAATGGGAGAAAAGGAGAAAAAAAGAAAAACCTGCCTTAATTGTGGAAAATCTTTAAAAAGAATTAATTGGTATTACCGCAATGGAGGATATTTTTGTAACAAAAAATGTTTCAAACTTTATGTTTCTAAACAGAACCAAGAATCCTCTTAAAATAGATGTTTGAAGAAAAGAGGAAATATCCTCGTTTTTCTTTATGCCTACCTATAAAAATTTCTAATCAATCTTTAAATATTGTAACAGAAACAAAAAATATAAGTGGTAATGGCGCCTATTGTACGATAAATGAAAATATTGAACTAATGACAAAATTAAAAATAATATTACTTGTTCCAGTAATTAAAAAAGATAAGAAAATTTTGAAAAGAATAAATTGCAAAGGAGTGGTTGTAAGAAAAGAATATACAAAAGAAAATGGCAAAAGATTGTATAACATCGGAATTTTTTTCTCTGAAATTAAAGAAAAAGATAGAAGACTTTTAATATCGTATCTTAAGAGTCTCTATCCTTCCTAAAAATTTATGTTAAAACTTTCTTTTCCTAAAAAAGTAAAATTTATCTGTGGTTTTATCTATAAAGATGAAAAAATTTATGAGAAAGTAAAAAAAATTATGCAGAAAAAATTTGGTGCAATTGATTATGAAAGTAAAACTATTAATTTTAACTTTACTGACTATTACAAGAAAGAAATGGGAAGCAATCTCTGGCGTAACTTCGTCTCTTTTAAAAAATTGAAAAATATAGAGGAATTTATAAAAATAAAACTTTACTGTATCAAGTTAGAGAAGAAATTTTCCCAGAATAACAAAAGATGTATTAATATTGACCCTGGTTATTTAAACGAGGCTAAATTAGTTCTTTTATCTACTAAAGATTTCTATCATCGTATATATTTAGGAAAAGGTATTTTTTGTGAGCTTACTTTATATTATGCCAATAAAAATTTTCAAGATTTAGCCTGGACCTACCCTGATTATCGCACTCCTTCCTACAAGAGCATTTTCTTAGAAATACGCAATATCTACAGAAATCAGATAAAAGGTGAAAAGTAATGCTCTAAAGAAAATAGAAACTATAAAGAAAATACTTCCTTATTTTAAATCCCATCTCACCAACTGCCAGTTATGTCCTCGCAACTGTAGAATAAACCGAGAAAAACAAAAA
>Ga0164318_10000368_pt1 | contig 32992 bp, 33 predicted proteins | sample GuaBasSedimGuay9_FD_113734 | JGI IMG/M metagenome (GOLD analysis project Ga0164318, IMG submission 113734) | Subseafloor sediment microbial communities from Guaymas Basin, Gulf of California, Mexico - Guay9, Core 4571-4, 0-3 cm | ecosystem: Environmental > Aquatic > Marine > Hydrothermal vents...
ACAGCATTTTCCCCTTAGGTAACCCCGACCTTTTACCCTTACGGGCACAAGCCATACTTTTCCAGTGGAAAATATGGGGTCGGCCCTACGGGCAAATAATGCTAACCGCATTATTTGGGTTAAGCAGATGAACTGCCCGTTGCTTAAAACTTAATACGGAATAAATTACTAGAGATTAGATTATAATAAAAACGGCAGGCAGCGTCAAATATAAAGTTATATAGGTATATAGGCCGTCCTTTTTATTTCCCTATTTGAATATCGCCCCAGATGCCGATTTTCTCTCCTTTAACAGCTAAAACTCCCCTGGTAAGACTGAAAGACTTCGCAAATTCAAGGGCTTTGCCGACATCTTCCTCTCCATGGACCATATTTGCCAACTTAGTAGCTAAGGCATCGGCAAAAACTGCTGAAGGAGAGATGACTGTGGTTAAATCCGCATTTCCAAAGCTCAAGCTGTGCCCTAAGAAAGAAGACGAACTGCATATACCTGTTTCTCCGTCTTTGTTTTCTATAAGGAAGGTAAGGCCGTTGACAAAACTCCCTTTCCCTGCATAAAGGCTGAGCTTGATATTGCCCTGCTTCTTGATGAAAATATCCCCTCCGTTTTCAACCAACAGCTCCGGGCTTTTAGGAATCAATTCCCTGCCTAAAAACTCAGCAACCGCTCCGGCTACTGAAGCCATAGGCCCAACGCCTGCTAAACTTGATTTCTCTGCCATTTCATAAACTATGCGAGGACAGGGCTGTTCCGCCGGAAGGGGAAATAAAGCAGTCTTAAACTTTCCATGTTTCAGGATATAATCTTCTATCTCTTTACGGAACTTCTTTACCAGAAAAACAACAGAACTTTCTTCTAAGGGTAATTTACTCTTAACCAAAAGATCTGTCTCAGAAACCGCCACCTTTAAGGAAAACCATTCTTTTATAAAATCGCTTTGGTAGAAACGGGGTTCGTACATAAGAATTCAGGCTGTCTTTAGCGTGATGGGGTTAAAACCCATATCTCTGTTTCTTCAGGTAAGGAATCTTCGTCAACGGTTAAAGCAGAAGATTCTAAGTTTTTAACTCCGGCTTTGCCTTTTAAAAATTTATCCACCCCGTCGATATCAAACTTCAGTTTTTCGGTCTTAAAATGCATGGGGATAACTATCTTCGGCTTTATTAAATTAACCAACTGTCCGGCTTTTCCCGCGTCCAGGGTAAAAACTCCGCCAACAGGGATGAAAACTACATCTAACCCTTTCAAGAAAGATATCTCCTCAGGAATATGCCCTAAATCGCCTAAATGAGCAATCTTCATTCCCTCAAGGCTGAATACAAAAATTATATTATTACCCCGTTTACTCCCCCTGCTGTCATCATGAAAAGAAGCTATCCCCCGTATCTCTACTCCCTTTATCTTATACTCCTCAGGATTATCAGCTACTTCAGCTCCGGGAACAGCCTGAATATAATTATGGTCAAAATGCTTATGCGACACTGTCACGATATCGGATTTGACTCCTATATCGGAATACCCGACAGCTCCGTTATAACTCCCCGGTTCATAGGGATCAGTAACTATTCTTACCCCTCCTTTAGATTCTACTAAGAAACAGGAATGCCCAAACCACTCAATCTTCATTCACCTCTCCCTATCTATTCAAAATTATACTGTTTCTTAACCGCTTTTTTTATGTTCCACCTGCACTTCAGCCCCTTAGGAAAAACGGCCAAATCACCTTTCCCCATCTTTACAATCCCGCCTTCTTTAAGTTCTATTTCAACTTCTCCTTCTGAAAAATAACATACTTCTTTAGAATCATAATACCAGTCAAAACTACTAACTTCCTTTTCCCATACCGGCCAATTCTTCACTCCTAATTTCTCCAGCTCTTCATTTTCAGGTTTATGTACTTGAATTTCCATAATTGCCTCCTCAATCTAAAACGGTTTATGTTTTAATATCAGGATAAAAGAACTTAGCGTCCTTTCGGCGCGGACTTTTACTATTAAATTCAATGAAATGCGGATTCTCGCAGATACACGCTGATGATCTTTCTTTCTTTACTTTTAACCACATACTAATCTTTAATTATTTTACAGAGAATAGGGCACAAACCTGTCCCTACATATTTTGATAATTTTTATTTTTCTTTCTTTGCGGCTCTGTGCCTCCGTATGAGAATCATATTTCTACCCTTAAGATCCTGCAAATCTGTGCCCAAAAAGGAAATTCCTATACTATCAAGATATATTGGAATAAAGCTCTGCTGTCTACAACTGTTCCAAAACATCATAGCTTACGCCGATATCCTTTACTTCCACATCTCCCAAAAACTCTCTGCTTTTCTCCGGCAAAAATCCTTTTTTCATCCCTAAGAAAGTAACCGTTATATCCGCCTTAACTGCAGGGTTATCTAAAACCCCTTCGTCCGCAGATATGCCGGAAGGAATATCTATTGATAAAACTCTTGCTTTGCTGTTGTTTATTATAGCAAAAAGCCGGGAATAGAATTCTTTTAGAGGAGGAATAAACCCGATACCGAATATCCCGTCAACAATTAAGGTTCTTCCATCCAGCAAGATTATTTCCTCAAGATCTTTAGGAGTATGCAATTTCTTTATTTTTTCGGGAGGAAGGATCTTCTTCAATATGGAGAGCTGAAATTCAACCCGCGGATTGTAAGGCTTATCATCTAAAATTAGAAAGACATCTACATCAGAGCCGCGGTTTATAATGTGACGGGCAAAAGCTAAGCTGTCAGCGGAATTGTTCCCTCTTCCGGCAAAGACAGCTGTTTTATTAAAACTTATCCCTTTACCTAAAACTACCTCCAACGCTCCCCTGGATGCATTTTCAATAAGGATATTCTCAGGAATACCCAATATGTCTTTTGCTTTAGCATCAAGCCTACGCAGTTCTTCTCTACTTAAAAATTCAGCCATTCATCTCTCCATTGGTTTTAGATAAAGCATTGGAATAAGAGTATGCGTCCAAAAAAGCGCAATAATTTAAATGGGAGCTGTCCCTATTTAATGGTCGGTATGTTTTTTCTTGAACAAATTCAGGAACCTGTCTTCATAGTCTTTATAGACATTCCATTCATCCAAGACTTTTTTCAGCTCTGAGGCGGCGGAAACATCTCTCAGTGATCTCTTAAATAAATCTTCAATTTTCAGACGGACAGATTCGGGAAGTTTACCAAGTTTCTCTAACTCTCTCTTCATTGCCCGAATATCATCTTCGCTTAGAGGAAGCATCTCCTGAGGAGGAGGGAGTTCACCCTTTAAGAAGCTGACAAGCTTATCAATCTCTTTACTGAGAAAATCCTTTCTCTCTTCTAAAGGTTTGAAATTAATATCAATCTTTAAATAATGCGCCAAGAGTTTTAGCAAAGATAAAGACGCTTTGGGGTTCTCAATCTGAATCGTGTATAAAGGTATTTCTCCTAAAAGACAGGCGCCTTTTATTTTCTGACCCTTGGCTGTTCCTAAAATCAGCCCGTTCAGCCCGCTTATCTGTCCGTCACTCAACACTTTCACCCTGTATTTGGAAAACTCCGCCAAAACCTGTTTATCCGTTGCCGACACCCATACTCCGGAATCCTGGGTATGCTCTATGGCTCTGGGAAAAGCGGCAAAAGTGAAAATCCTTGACACTTTTAAAGAAACCGCGAAGTTTACAATCAATTTAGACATTTGAAAAACTTTATCCATTGGAGGCTGGGCTTCGGCTATAAAAAGGACAATATCTTTCTCTCGGCCGGAAGGCTTATAGTAATAAAAGGCTCCTTCTTCTATCAGAGGGATACTGACAATGCCCCTGCTGACGACAACCCCCTGGGGCTGGAAAAACCCGGTATTTTCTATCCGGGCAAAGAGAGACATCTTTAAGGCCTCTTTCAGAAATACCCCCGCTCTCATTGCCACCTCGCCCATTCCCGGCCAGCAGGCAATAAACACCGGCTGTTTTAAAGAAACTTTTTTTAATATCTTAATCATACCGAACCTAAAATAGCATAAAACTTAGATAATAACAAGAAGTTATTTGGATAACAGCCAGGCAAGGGATTTAACTCCGCCTTAACAACCCTCTCTGACTCTTAGCTCTTAGCTATAAGCCATCAGCTATGAGATAGGGAAGCCTTCTGTCAATGTGTAAGCCTGACCCCTTTATACCCTAACTCCTGAAGAATACGGGGCTTGTTCTGCCAGTCTTTTTCCAATTTTACTTTCAAATCCAGAAAGACTTTCTTCTTAAAGATGCGCTCTAAATCCATTCGGGCAGAGATACCTATCCTCTTTATCATGTCCCCTTTCTTCCCTACGGCGATAAGTTTCTGCGACTTATGAGAGACCAGAATATTTGCCCGGATAATTGCCAGTTTGTCATTATCTTCTATACTTATAGTTTCAACAGCTGTCCCATGAGGGACTTCTTCTTTCAGAAAACAGCAGGTTTTTTCCCGGATAATGTCAGAAACCCTGTAGGATAAAGGAAAATCTGTTTTCACTTCCACCGGATAAAAAGGCTCTCCCTGAGGGAGGAATTCTTCTATACTGCCGACTAACTTATCTAAATTTGTGCCTCTGAGAGCTGATATGGGTATGAAATATTTTAGAGGCCCGGCATTCATTTTACTGTTGTTTTCCCAAAGGTTTATATAATCGCTGAGGTATTTACGGGACTTATCAATCTTGTTTAAAGCCATAATAACCGGGGCTCTCTGCCGCGAGAGGATTTTTATAATCCGTTCCTCTTCCCGAAACGGCCTGCGGGAACAGTCAACGATATATACCACCGCGTCTATATCTTTTAAAGAACTTACTGCCAGGCTGTTCAAAGCCGAAACAAGTTTGTCTTTAAAAAGATGCATACCGGGGGTATCTATAAAAACAATCTGGGCAGAACTTCCAGTCAGAACGGCCCGGATATTATGACGGGTTGTCTGAGGGATATCGGATACAATGCTCACTTTCTCCTTTAAAACCGAGTTAAGAAAAGTTGACTTGCCCACATTAGGTCTCCCTATAACAGCCGCAAATCCGCAGCGGAATTCTTTCATAATTCACTTTGCTTTCTTAGAAATGCCGCCTGCGTCACTGGCAAGACAGGCAACATTTCCTGATTACAGAAATTCAAGACAGATTACAAAGTTAAATCATTCTTAATCGCTGTGATCAGATGATAGCGCTATTATGCACTACCGCCTTTTTATCCAGACTAATCAGAAAGTCTTTAAGAATCTTTACCCCTGAAGTTAACTTCTTAATCTCCGCGTATTCGTTGCTGGAATGTGCCCTGCCTTTTGACCCCGCGCCGAAAACGCAGGAAGGAATCCCTTTTTCTTCCAGGAAATTAAGCACGGTCGCTCCCCGGCAAAACTTCATCCGGGCTCCGCATTTGTTTCTCACCAGCGAAGATTTTAGGGTTTTGAAAAGCAGGCTGTTTCTATCCATAGAGACAGGATCCTGAAAAGCAAGCACGGATAAAGAAAAGTTCTTTATTTTAAGGCGGGCGATTTGTCTAATACTATCAAGAAGCTTCCTTTTATCCTGAACCCTGGAAAAACGGATATCAACATCAAAACTGCAGTTATCAGCCACTACATTTACTCTTTCTCCTCCGGATATTTTTCCTATATTAAGAGTAAATCCTGCAGTTTTGTCCTCCTGATTCTTCTTGTTTACCCATAAAGTTATCCCTTTTATTATTCCTAAAGCTTTCTCTATAGCATTTATGCCCCGTTCGGGAAAAGCCCCGTGGGCTTTTTTCCCTTTAACAATTACCCTTAAATGCAAAAGCCCTTTCTGTCCGTATATAACTTCAAACTCGTCACCGTCTAAGACCACCGCGTAATCCAACCTGCCTAATCTTTTCAATAGGGGCTTAAATCCGAACCTGCTTCCTGCCTCTTCATCGGCAGATGCGGCGAAAACAATATCCAAATTATCTAACTTCTGTTTTTCTTCCTTAAGCTCGGATAAAACTTCCATGCAAACCGCTAAATTTCCTTTACAGTCAGACGCTCCCCTGCCGTATATCTTCGACTTGTGAATTTTTCCGGAAAAGGGGCCAAACTTCCATCCTTCTCCGGCAGGGACAGTATCTAAATGGGGGGTGAGAAGGATTTTCTTGCGGGAATACTTTGACTTAACCCTGCAGACTAAGTTGCTTCTTTTAGGAGAAAACTCGATTATCTCGGAAGAAAAACCAAACTCTTTGAGAAACCTTTTCACAAACCGGGCTATTTTATATTCATTGCCCGGAGGATTTTCTGAATTTATGGATATCAGTTTACGAGTTAAACAAACAACCCTATTATTTTCGGCCATTGGTTTCTCCCATTTTAAAAGGACTGAGATTAGGAGACAAGGGGTTATACCTTAGACTAGCAAAGATGTAATAAGCTGTTCCTGAAATACCACAGGTGCGTCCGCCTTTAGGAGTACGCCATCCGTGCCCGGTATCAACACATTCCCGGGAAGCATAAGGCAGACACCCCCTGCCCTGGCCGGTAGGAGAAGGCGAAGATATAATCATCTTGGCAAGCTCGCTTAAATACTTATCCGCCAAACTCAGGTAATAACGGGACTTATCATTATCTCCCGAGTCCTGATAGAACTTTGCCATAACATTAAAAGCTGAAACCATCTCAGATGTCCATTCGGTTGAGATAACTCCTCCCCTGGCCAAATTCCTGCTTTTGGAGAAATCAAACCCTTCAACTTTAATCTCCCTGCCGTTTTTCTTAAAAGTAGTGTTTACTTCGCAATTATTAACCGCGAAATCAATTATCTGGTCCGGATCCATGTCCATGCTCAAAAGGGTCTTCGGGCCTATCGCGGAAATAGACCAGGCATAAGTATCAGTGGCGATTGCCGAATCTCCTTTGCCGCGGTTAACCGGGACAGGCATCCTGGTATAAGAATATTTTTTTAGCCATCCTTTTACTCTGTTTCCAGCAGAAAGGTATCTCTGCTTATGAGTTATGTTGTACAGCCCGTCAAAGAAAGCATACGCGTCTAAATTGTGCTCTGTGGCATACCAAGTCTCTCTCAATCCTCCCTTAATGCCGCCTTCTGAATCCTGAATGTTCAGGATAAACCGGGCAATCTGCTCAGCTAAAGGAAGAAACTCTCTTCTGCCGGAAAACTCAGTATACCTGAGAGCACTCAGCCCTATCCAAATATTAGGCCCTGATCGTATTTTATACTCACAGGCTGTTCCGTCATCAGCGTAATAGGCGTTAAGAAAACCACTTTTGTAAATTTTAGCCTTCTTAGAATAAAAATCCAATATCCTCTTGGCAGAATCTATATCTCTGTATAGAAGAAAAACATTTACGCACAAAGCCTGGTCATAAGTAAACGCCCATCCCTTCAGAGAAGAATCCCCCTCAAAGCTCATAACTAACCCTGTCCTGAGATTCTGGTGTATTTTCAGCCACTTATACATATCAGACAAAACCGTTTTATCTAAGTTTCCTTTTCTTAAGACTAAGGCCTTTATGTTTTTCTCCTCTGTCTTTGCGGAAAGGCTTTTTTTCTCCAAAGACTTCTTGAGTTTCGCGTTTGCCTTCTCCAGCGCCCGCAGTTTCTTTTCTATCCTGCCGGCTTTAAGTTCGGCCTGTTTTTCTTTTTCTAAAGCTTCAGCTGAATCTACTCCCTGTTTAAGAAGGCTAATCCTTTCCTGTTTCAGCAGAGAAGCCTTTTCCTTCCATACTTTCAATTTTTCCTTAGTGCTGTTTAATTCTTTCCCCAATTGATTTATTCGGTTACTTAAAAACGCTAACTCATTTCTGTCCCGGCCGAGAGATTCCCGGTATAAAGAAAGCTCGGAATTCAACTTGCCCAGTTTCTCTACCGTTTTCCGGTTACGGATAACCATCTTTTTGTTTTCATAAAAAGAGAACAGGAATAACGACAGGAGGATGATAAAAACAGCAGTGATTATCCCGGGGCTTAAATATTTAAAATAAGCATACCGCATAAGCCTCTTTTTAAAAGCAGGCTCTATTTTAAAAAACTCAGCTCCTATAAACAGCCCTGATCCTTCTTTCTCTCCTCCTTCCCTCCACCAGGCCGGCATTGCTAAAGCCGGAACAGCCTTAGAAGAAAACGGCAGGTGTATCTTGAGATTTAATAAACAGGTTTTCCCCTTTATTTTAGACCGCGCGCCTTTATCTATAACATTAAAGATAAGGCAAAGGCCGCCTTTACCCAAATCACGGCTGAAAGCCTGAATCCAGCCGGATAAAGGGTTCCCTTCTTTATCTTCTGCCCGGCACTCAACCGGGAAGACAGTATTAAGCCTGAGATATTTTCTTCTTCCCGAAACATTCTTCTTTCTACTCATACCTGCCTTAACTTTCGTGAAATGATGGCGCTGCTACATAATAGCAACATCGCCTGATTACAACGATTAGAAAATGATTGCAGCGATAAAAAGCTAATGTTTTCAATCGTTGTAATCTTATATTAATCTCTGAAATCAGGGACTGGTGCATTTTGTAACAGTCCCATGATACCTATCCTCACACGGCCTTAGACGCGGACAAAGCCTTCTTATTTATTTTACTGAAAAACTTTTTGAATCTTCCATCTGAACGGAGGTTTTCTAAGTCCCGGTCTTTCGCGAGGTATTGGAAATCGCTGTATCCTAACAGGATTGATTTCTTTAAACAAGACAGAGATTCTTCTACCCGGTTGAGGAGGGAATAACTGCAGGATAAATTGTAGCAAACCAAAGGGTCATAAGGCCTAAGTTTAGACAACTTTAAGTCTATCTCAAGGCCCCTGTTGAAAAGACCTTTTTGGGTATAAGCATTGCCTAAACAAATTAAAGCCTCAACAAAATTAGGATTCATTTCAATTAATCCTTCATAAAAAGATATTTCAAAATCTTTTTTCCCTGCCTGATTTCTACTTTTTCTTCTCATTTGTTTCCTCTAAGATTACTTGCTGTTTCCTGCTGGACAGAATCTTTTCAATTATCTTTTTAAATTCCGGGTATTTTTTTTCGTTTACCCTGTCGGTTTTCACCGTCATCTCCTGATGAAAAACAACCTCCCGGTCTTCCAAAGAATAGTTCAGCTTAAAATCAAGCCACCTGCTGCCTATTGCTAAATCTTCAGGCAGAGATTTCACTTTTAAATTCTCCGGCAGGGTTATTGTAATATCGCTTCCGGACATATAACATCCTCTCAAATCTAACGGATACTGCCTTTTCTCTTTATCAATCCACGAAGCGTTTACCAAAGCTTCCCCTAAAACAGGAAGAAGCCTAAGGTTCCCAGACCGGCTCAGTAAATTCTTTGCTGAAAAAGCATATTTCAAAACCGGCCGGCTGTCAAACCCGGTAAAGCCTTCTGTTTTAACCCAGTGCAGATTAGATAAAGAAGCAAAAGATTTCATCTTAGTCTGTACATCATCTCTTATAAGCTGAGGGGGCGTGAACCTTAAATAATACCTCTGAGAAGCGGCAAAAAAGCCTTCGGGAATAACCTCCCTGTAAACATCCGCATCTTCCAAAGAGTTAATTGCTATCTTCATTTTAACTTCTAAATGGTTGTCTTTTAACTCCGGAGTCTCCTCAATCCGGTACCGGTCATCAAGAAAAATTAGAGACTTCCTCTTCTGGTCGCCTAAAGGGATCTCCCCAAAAGAAGTAGTAAAAGCTGTAGGGTCCATAAATATCAGTTTCCCTTCAAGGCTGACTGCGGCAATCGCATGGTTGAAATAAGAAGCCGGCCGGGTTTCCACCAAATTGTAAGCCTGCCTTGTAGGAACAAGCACCGGATATGCTTTGAGGCCTGCCCCTCTTAACAGAGAAACAAGCAGAATCGCCTGGTCTTTACAATCGCCGTATTTGTTAATAAATACATCCTTGGGCTGGTGCGGCTCAAACCCGGCTTTACCATACTCAATAGCGACATAACGTATCTTCTCAGCGCAGAACTCATAAATCTTTTTAGCTTTTAGGTAATCAGAATCAGACGGATTAATAAGTGTGGTCAGGAAACGCTTGAGTTCGGGCGGCAGGGGAATTTTATCCTTATACAGGCTTCTCCACCAAAGGTAGAAATCTTTCCATTCTTTAAAACTGGAAATGATTATTGCCGGATTGACAAAAGAGGAAGGAAGCATACTGGATTCCGGCAGAAGCTGAGGGACATTTTTAAAAGAGAAGAAATACTCTGTGCTCTTTTTTTTCTCTGTCTTCTGAGGCCTGAAATCAACCCCTTCGGGAGCGTACTCTTTATTTACTGTTGAGAAATAAACCGGCCGGCCTTTGGGAACGGAAAGACGGTAAGTTTCTTCCATAATCGGATGAGGGCTTTTTAACCGGTAAATCAAAGAAAAATCCTTTTTGTTCATCAATTTGCTTTGGTATATTTTAACTTTATACTCAATAATGCTGCCTTTTAAAACCTGGGGCATTGAAACAATAAAAGCCCGGGAATTGCTGTAAAGGGGGAAATTCAAATATTTAGACACATCTCTTATGTTCTCTTTTCCGGCATAAATCATTTTCTTACCGGGTGTAATTGTCCGGGCAAAATCAAGCTCAACCCTTTCATAAGTAGAATCGTATTCTATCTCCACCTCCCCCCAGTCATTCCGGCCTTTGTCATTAAGGACCTTCGCTGCTATATGAATAACCGATACCGCCCGGTTATCCGGCGTTATTTCCATAGACTCTTCGCATAAGAGGATGGCCGAAGAAGCGTTAGGGAAATCTTTAATAGTTGGAGAATTGTCAATAATTTTAGAAAGGTATAAAGGGACTTTATCTTCAAATTTCAGGCTAAAAGAATCTATCTCCTTACGGGCCGGTTTTAAATAAGGGCCGCTCTTAATCTTAAGGTATATTTTCTTCGCCTGAGGAAACATATTCTTTTTCTCTAAGCTCAGCCCGTAAAGGTAAAGGCCTTCCGGATCGGACAGGTTGTTTATCCGGTCAAAAATATCCAGAGCCCGGGGATAATCTTCAAGTCTCGCGTAAGTCTTGGCTAAAAGCAGTTTAGCCTCCTTAGAGAATAATCCCGATAAAACATCTTTTGTCTTCAAATACTCTCTCTGATGGTAATAGAAAGCCGCCAATTTGATTTTGTATTCCTCTCTACCGGGATGTTCAGCGATAGATTCTTTATAAAGAGATTCTAACTTAGCAGTCAGGATATCTATCTTCTTAGACAAACCCTGAGTAATGTCCCCCGAACAGGCTGTTATAAATAAAATCAATACGCACAAAAGGCCTAAGAGAAATTTATTTCTCATTCCGCACTCTCTCCCATCTTTTAATTATTCCATAAAGGGGAAGGAATAAGCCTGTCCCCGCACGCAGTATCTATATTTACCGTTAGAAAAATTTTTTCTAACGAGGCTAACGGGAATTACCTAAATAAAGTTTCTTATTCTCCGGACAGCTTCTTTCAAATCATCAAACGGAGAAGCAAAAGAAACCCTGACGAAATCATTGTACCTTTTTCCAAAAGCGGAACCGGGAACAACCGCTACCCTATCTTTCTTAAGCAGTTCCTTAGCAAACTCCACAGAAGAAAGCCCGGTATGTTTTATCGAAGAAAAGCAGTAAAACGCCCCTTCAGGCAGAAACGTCTTAAATCCTAAAGAGTTAAGCTCTCCCACAATATAATTTCTCCTCCGGGTATATTCCCTAACCATAGCATTCACTTCTTTCTGAGAATTCAGAGCTTCTATCGCGGCTAACTGGGAAGTGATTGACGGACAAATCATTACATAGGCATTTATTTTAGTCATCTCTTTTATAACCTGCCTGTTCCCGCAGGCAAACCCTATCCTGAACCCGGTCATAGCATACCCTTTAGAAAATCCGCCTAAATATATAGTTTTCTGTTTTGTCCTTTTTAATCCCGGAAAAGGAGTATGTTTATACCCGTAAGTTATCAAATCGTATATCTCGTCGCTTAAAACAATAATCCCTCCTTTCATAACAACCCGCCGGATCTCTTCAAGCTCAGCTCTTGTATAAGAAACTCCCGTGGGATTGGAAGGATAATTCAAGATCATCGCTTTGGGATTATACCTCTTGATAATCTCTTTTAGTTTTGAGGGAACAATTTTAAAACCTTCTTTTTCCGAAGTGTAGTATTCAACAACCTTTCCGCCCGCGAGATTAACCACTGCCGGATAAGATACATAACAGGGGTAGACGAGAAGAACCCTGTCTTTAGAGTTGACAATAGCTCTCACAGCCAAATCCAGGCCTTGGCTCACTCCGGCAGTAACTAAAATTTCTTCATCGGGATCATAGTTTAAGCTGTAATGTTTCTTTAAGAAATGGGCGATTTCTAACCTAAGGCGGTACATACCTTTATTTGAAGTGTAGGAAGTATACCCCTGCTCAAGAGAAGATAAGGCTTTCTCTCTTATACTCCAGGGAGTAACAAAATCCGGCTCTCCCACTCCTAAAGAAACAACATCTTTAGCCTCCAAAACCAAATCAAAAAATTCCCTTATGCCCGAAGGAGCCAAATCTTTTATATGTTTAGCTACAAACTTATCCATGATTTTAATTTTACCCCTCCCGGACTTTAATAAGTTATAGACAAGCGCTTATTTTCCCGCGGCATTTTTAAAATTACCCCGTCTTCTTTATACTTCTTAAGCATAAAATGAGAAACCGTGCTCTTTACCTCCGCTAAAGGGGCAAGTTTCTCAGCCACAAACTTTGCCACAGTGTTAATATCTTTACCTTCAACGGTTAAGAGCAAATCATAGGTCCCCGAAAGAAGATAACAGTTTTTGACTTCCGGAAAACGGTAAATTCTCTCAGCAATATAATCAAACCCTACATCCTTCTGAGGAGACACTTTGACTTCAATTAAGGAATAAACCGCTTTCCCGTCTTTAATCAGGTTCTTATTAATCAAGGCTTTGTACTTTACGATGACGCCCTTTTTCTCCAGCTTCTTAATTTCTTTCTCAACTTCTTTTTCCTTCTTCCCTGTCAACTTAGCCAAATCCTTAAGAGAAACACGAGCGTTGTTCTCCAAAACCTCCAAAATATCTTCCATCCTTCCCTCCTCAATGAGCACACAACTTATGGAATTCGAAGAATGACATAAGTTGTATGTGCGAATTGATCCCGCCGAAGGTTGGTAAATTGTCAACGATAATTTACCAACATCTTCTCTGAGGCGGAATTTCATTAATATTTATAAATTAACAAATGAGGCCGCAGCTTATGGAGCCCGAAGGACGACATAAGCTGCATGGCCGAATTCCTGCCTACGCTGAAGCTTCGGCAGGCAAGTATCCCGCTGAACGTTAGGAAAAGAGCGAAGCAGTTTTCCCAACATCTTCCGCGAAGCGGGACCACATTAATATTTATCAACGCGCCAAATGCAACCTAAGCGGTACGGCCGCCAATGTTGCATTTACACAATTATCCCCTATTACACTTCGTAAGTGTTTGCAGATCATCCTTACAAAGCGGGATACCGGATTGTCAACCCTATTCTATCAAACCGGCAGAAACATTTATAGAGAATTACCTGAAACGGTTTTTATCTTCTTATAAGTTCTAACTTGTCCAGATAAATCACCCCTTTACCCAATGATCGGACTTCAACCTGAAAGCTCATTACCGGAAAATCTAAAACATTGTCAACCAGAGCTGTTTCCGGCTGCCAGTCCGAGCGGGAGAAGAACCCCGAAAAGGGGCAGACAAATGTTTTCCACCCTTTTGTATCATCCTTTATCATCGTCCGGAAAATTTCTTTGTTTTTATCTTTGATATCGACCGCGATTGTTGCTCCTTTCCCCTGGCCGTAAAGGGAAAAAGACAGGCCTTTATATTTTTTCCATTTAATATTTTTAGGGTTTTTCTTCCACTGGGCAGCCCCCTTTACATCAAGGCCGTATCCCCTTGCCGCCCACATATACCCCGAAGGGACAGAGTTGTACTCAATTTTCAAAGACTGTTTCCCGTCAAAGAAAATCTTATTTGACGGGGAAACTTTTATTTCCGACCCGTTGCCTCCGCCAAAATCAACAGTCTTAGGAGAAAGGCCTCCCTCAAAATCATCTAACAATAAATTCCCCTGCTGAAAAAAACAGCCTGTAAATAAAACCGTAAGAATTATAGCAAAGTACCTCATAACAAATAGTCCTTTCTTTTTTGGTTAGAGAATCCTGCTCGCCCCGTTAGAAAAAATTTTTCTAACGGGGTAAAAGATCAGGAAGATTTTATTACGTCTTCTTTCAAAGGATACCTGCCGCAGGTAAACTTCTTTCCTTCCGGGCAGTATCCTAATTTTTCACATTTAGCGCCGGCTTTGTCAAATACCGCCGGAAGTCTCTCGCGGCATATTTTAAGCATCTCGTTTGCCAAACCGCGTATCTCCCACTGCGCGCGGGTACAGCAGCGCTGGCTGAAAAAATGGAGCAGTTCCCTGACATTCATAGTCACCACTATTTTGGTTTCAGCCGCCTGAGGCAGGATGAACCGCGCGTCCTGGTTGGCAGTTTCGCCTTTTTTACCCTTATCCTTAAACCGGGATAACAATTTGTTGTAGCTCTTCTGCGCGGAACCTACCGCCCTAAGAAACTCCTCTTTCAGATCTTTATCCTCCTCAATTGAAGGAGGAACAATATAATTAAAATCATCAGCTTTAACATACCTCTGGCTCATTTGGGAATATGAGGCGAGCCTGTGCCGGACAAGCTGATGAGTCAAAGTGCGGGAAACACCTTCAACCGCGAAAGTAAACTTGACATGTTCTAAAGGGCTTTCATGGCCGGAATTAACTACTTTTTTTACAAACTTCTCCTGTTTCTCTTTCCCCAAATTATCTCCCGAGAAAATATCCCCGGCAAAAGAAGAAGAATAACACTGCCTACAAGCCGCATAAATTACAGATAAAGCATTAGAAGTAACCTCTAAAATCTCCACATGAAGAGCCACTCTCCCCATCTCTATTTTTTCCTTTCTTTTCTATACCAATCTATTGTTCTTCTAAGCCCTTCTTTAAATCCTGTCCTTGCTTTAAACCCAAACTCTTTCTCTGCTTTAGAAATATCCAGACAGCGCCTGGGCTGGCCGTCGGGTTTTGAATTATCCCAGATAAGCCTGCCCTTAAACCCGGAAAGCTCGGTAATCAGGCCGGCTAAATCCTTGATTGAAATCTCAACCCCCGCACCGATATTAACCGGGGAGGAAGAATTGTATCTCTCCGCGGCCAAAACTACAGCTTCAGCGCAATCTCCGACATACAAAAATTCACGAGTAGCATTGCCTGTCCCCCAAACGGTAATTTCTTCCCTGCCTTCATCTAAAGCCTCAAAACACTTTCTTATAAGAGCAGGGATAACATGTGAAGTCTCTACGTCAAAATTATCTCCTTCTCCATAAAGATTCACCGGAAGGAGGAAAATAGAGTTGAACCCGTACTGTTTCCGGTAAGCCTGAGACTGGACTAAAAGCATCTTTTTAGCTAATCCATAAGGGGCGTTGGTCTCCTCAGGGTAACCCGACCATAAATCCTCTTCTTTAAAAGGAACAGGCGTAAACTTGGGATAACAACAGTTATGAACAACTAACCCATTTGCAAGATATGTATGATTTTTCTCAACTTCTAGATTAAAAACATCTCCTTTGTAATCTTCTCCGGATACATTAAAAATAGGAACCAGATATCCATTTTTAAGTTTTTTGAATCTTCCTCGAAACCCCTTTGGTTTCTCCAACTTTTCTCCTCTTATCCTTTTCAAAAAATAATTTATTTGCTCTTTACCAGTAATCCATACCGCCCACGCTTGTTTTTGAGAAACTAATCTTCCTTGAATAAGATCATGTTTTTTATATTTTCTCTTTTGGACATGACTATAAATACCCAGCTCATTTAATATCAATTTTAATTGCCAAACTAGTTTTTCTGATACTGTAGTGAAACCGATCTTTTCTCTCTCGCAAGCATCTGAGAAACACCCATCTCCAATAAAATACCCCTTTATTAAGGAAAACAATTTCTCCTCTGGAAGGTAAAGACAGCCCTCTGGAAAAATTTTATTAGAGGAATGGTATGGATGAACATCATAGAAATTTTGGGCAAAAAATCGTGCTGTAAACAAATGATAAAAAAACAGCTGATATCCTTTCTGTCCTTTCATTTTTACCAAATGTCCTTCTATTCCAAAAATTCGTTTCATTAAAAATCTTGCTCTGTCAATAAGTTCTTTTTCATCACCAAATGAAAAGTATACAACTCCTCTACTTCCTCTTTTCCCCGTATCTCTAAGATAGACGCCGCCTTCAGCGACAAAGATTCCTATCAACTCACAAAATTCCTTTGAGAATTTTTCATCATCTTTCTTTTCTTTTTTAGATAATAAAGGAGTGAAAAGGTAATCCCCAGGTTTTAATTCATCTGCTCTTTTCCAAAATAAGGAATTATTCTCTAAACTAACAAGTGAAAATGGATGATTCGGCGTTGCTAATAATTCTGGCATACCCGATGCCCTAATTTTCATTAATCTGCCTTTGTAGTGCCTTTTGAATTTCTTAAGTACTTTTTGAAAAGTTCCATCAGCTGTTAAAACTTTTTGTCCAGGCTCAATATCTTCTATTGAAACAGCTGATGGATTAGAAATAATTTTTGTACCTTTTGGAAAACAGATAGTGCCTAAAGCGACAAATTTTTCTATTCCGAACTGCCTGCCCTGTTCCATCATCTGAATACCCATCATTAAATTATCATAGAAAAATACAGCCGGGCTGTTCCTGTTCGCGCCAATCCCTCCTACTTTAGCCGCTAAATGGATGACAATTTCCGGAGAGAAGTCTTTGTACATTTTCTTGACTGCCCCTAAATCGGTAAGATTGTAATCTTTAGACCTAGGAACAAACACCTGAGAACACCCCTTCTTTTTAAGCCTGTCAATGACGTAGGAACCTAAAAAACCAGACCCTCCGCTAACTAAAATCCTTTTATTAATCAGATGATAGTCCATCTTGCTTTTTGCTTTTTGCTTTTTGCCATTGGCTATTTGCCGATAAGGCTAATCTGCTTTCCACCAGCGCTGGGGAAATTTCTTATTCAGGATTTGGTCTCCTTCGCCTATGGGAATATCTCCTAAAAGGCGCATATCAGCATCTACCATAACCTTAACCAAATCCTTAAAAGTCAATTTAGGTTTCCAGCCCAGTTCATCAACAGCCTTTCCGGTATCAGCTATTAATACTTCAACTTCTTTCGGCCTAAAATACCTTTTATCTATCTTTACATAATCTTTGTAATCCAGGCCCGCGTATTCAAATGCTGAAACTAAAAAATCCTCTACCGAATAAGCCTGGCCTGTTCCTACAACATAATCCTTAGGTTTGTCCTGCTGGAGGATTTTCCACATAAGCTCTACATATTCCGGGGCAAATCCCCAATCGCGTTTAGCTTTGATATTCCCTAAATAGAGCTTCTTCTGCCTGCCGGCTAAAATATTACCCACCGCCCGGGAAATCTTCCGGGTAACAAAAGTTTCGCCTCTACGGGGAGATTCATGATTAAAAAGGATACCGTTGCAGGAAAACATATTATACCATTCTCTGTATCCCGCAGCAGACCAATAAGCATATACCTTTGATATAGCATAAGGGCTGCAGGGCTTGAGAGCCGTGTTTTCATTCTGGGGAAAAGGAGCGTCCCCAAACATTTCACTGCTGGAAGCCTGATAGAATTTTATTGTCTTCCGGCTGTTCTTAATGATTTCTAAAAGCCGGACCGTCCCTAAAGCGGTTATATCCCCGGTATATTCAGGGATATCAAAACTAACCCTGACCTGGCTCTGGGCGCCTAAATGGTAAACTTCATCGGGCTGGATGTTGTAAACAATATCGGAAATCTGCCCGGAATCGGACAAATCCCCGTAATGCAAAAACAGCTTTGCTCCAGGAGTATGCGGGTCAACATAAATATGATCTATCCTTTGAGTATTAAAAGTGCTTGCCCTGCGGATTATCCCGTGGACTTCGTAATTTTTGCTCAGCAAAAACTCCGCTAAATAACTCCCATCCTGTCCGGTAATGCCGGTAATTAAAGCTTTCTTACCCATCCAATTCCTCCTATTCTCAATTTCTATTTAATCCCTCAATATACATACCAAGATTACCGCTAAAATAAAAACGCCTAATACCGGAATAGAATACTTGATTATTCCAATAAAATCCCTCTTTTGGAAATGCAATTTCCACTGGTAACTGAAAGATTCATCGGGATTAATCTTGCGTATGTCCACATAATCCTGCCGGCCGGCTGTTATTCCGGCTTTTGTCTTCTTCTCAAAGGGAACAACCTTATATACAGCGAAAGAGGCAAGAATAAAAGAAAGCAGTCCCATCCCAATAACTACCGCAACCTGTTCTTTATTCATATCAGCCGGCTGTTTTAGGAATAATTATATCATTATCCGAACGATTAGAAAGAGAAAATTATCCGTTGTTTAGGGATATAAGGATACTTCAGTAAGTCTCGGCAAAAGCAAAAAAGTTGTTTTCCGGCCGTGAAACTATTACAGAAATTTGTCTAACAAAGCGCCCCTTATCCTTCTTTGCTCCCTGCCGATTATTCTAATGTTCTCAAGAATTTAAGAATACTCTTTCCACGCTCAGTAAGCTTATGCCGGATACTTACTCTATCGGAACGTTTCATAACAAGGCCCGATATAACAAGCCTCCTTATATGCTCTGAGGATGTCTTGAAATTGGTTTTCACCTTTTCCGCTATCTCTTTGACAGAAAGCTCCGGCTCTGTATCCAAAAGAGAGAGAATTTGAATCCGGCGGTGATTAGAAAACCCTCTGACAATCCTTTCCAAATAATGAAACCCTTTTCTTTTACTGTTATGCTTCTTTCCCATACAGTAAATATTATACCATAACCCGCAAGCTTATTCTAATGTTCTTGAGAATTTGAGAATAATACAAGAAACAGGAAGGAGACAAAGACATCTAATGAGGTTTTCCATAGGGAGAGATTTTCCTTAACCGCTGGATAATGGAAGGCAGGTACTCAATTATATAATCTATATCCTTTTCGATGTTATACCTGCTTAAGCTGAAACGGATAGACCCCTGTACAAAAGAAAAAGGTATTCCCATAGCCCTTAAAACATGGGATGGAGCTAAAGACCTTGATGTACAGGCGGACCCCGATGAAGCAAAAATACCTTTTTCGTCAAGCATCAAGAGAATAGCTTCTCCTTCAATAAATTCAAAGCCGATATTGGTCGTGTTAGGAATCCTTTTTTCTCTGTTGCCGTTAACTCTTACATTCGGTATTTTGGCTAAAACGGCGTTTTCTAATTTATCTCTCAACATTTTAACTCTCGCGCTTTCCTCCCCTACCGCCTCCTTAGCTAACCGGCAGGCTTCGCCTAACCCCACAATAGAAGCTGTATTTTCTGTCCCTGCCCTCCTTCCCTGTTCCTGATGCCCTCCGATTAAAAACGGGCTGAACTTCATTCCTCTGCGCACATAAAGAGCGCCTATCCCTTTAGGCGCGTGGAGCTTGTGACCGGATAAAGAAAGGATGTTTATTGGCAGGCCTGCTAATTTAAGCGGCACTTTGCCAACTGCCTGGACCGCGTCAGTATGAAAAACAACTCCCTTTTCAGCGGCTATTTCGGCAATTTCTTCCACCGGAAAAATAACCCCGGTCTCATTATTGGCATACATTACAGAAATAATAGCCGTATCTCTGCTTATGGAATTTTTAAGCTCTTCTAAATCCAGCATTCCCTCACTATCTACTCCAAGATACGTAACCTTATATCCTCTGCTTTCCAAATACTTACAAAGGTTAAGGACCGCGGCATGTTCTACTTTAGTAGTTATTACATGTTTCTTATCAGGAGAGGACATCAGGACACTCATAATAGCGGTATTGTCACTTTCGGTCCCGCAGCTGGTAAAGATGATTTCCTTAGGGTCTTCTGCTCCCAACAGACCTGCTACCTGCTCTCTCGCCTTTTCTATATCCTTATAAATCCTGCCTCCAAAAGCATGCATGCTGGAAGGATTTCCGTACTTCTCTGTTAAAAAAGGAAGCATAGATTCTAAGACTTCCGGGGCAATTCGGGTTGTGGCGTTATTGTCAACATAAACTTGTTTCATTATTTTACTTCCTCTACTACAATACCTTCTTCAACAAACTCCCTTAATTTTGATTCAACAAGAGATTTTAAGGTCAGGCCTGTTGCCGGACAGCCTAAACAGACACCTAAAAACTTTACATAAACTGTATTACGGTCTATATCCGCGATTTCAATATCTCCTCCGTCAGCTTTAAGCTCCGGCCGGACTTCCCTGTCTATGGTTTCCTGAATAAGAGAAATCCTCTGTAAATTGGTAAGCTGTTTTCCTTTTGCTTTTTTAGAAAAAGGTTTCTTTGACTCCTCCTTCGCCTGGAATTCTTTTAGAAGTTCTTCTATTTTCGGCTTACATTTACCGCACCCTCCTCCTGCTTTGGTATAATTAGTAACTTCTTCTACGGTTTTCAGGTTGTTTTCTTTAATTGCCCGGATGATCTTTTTATCCGTGACGCCGAAACATTCGCAAATGACTTTTTCTTCTCCGGACGTTTTTTTCTTTACAGACAGGCCCCTATAATCAGCAATTGCAGCCTCTAAAGCTTCCATTCCCATTACAGAACAGTGCATTTTTTCATCCGGCAGGCCGCCAAGATAATCAGCAATATCTTTATTGGTAACTTTTGACGCTTCTTCAATAGTCATCCCCTTAATCATCTCTGTCAAAGCGGAAGAAGAAGCAATCGCGCTGGCGCATCCGAAGGTTTGAAACTTCGTGTCTAAAATCTTCTCTGTCTTTTTGTCTATTTTCAAAGCAAGTTTAAGAGCATCTCCACAGATAATATTTCCTACTTCTCCAACGGCATCCGGATTTTTCATCTCGCCGCAATTCTTTGGGTTTTTAAACAGCTCTTTTACTTTATCGGTATAAAACCACATCTTTCCTCTAAAAGTATTCTACGCCTTAGCGTATCTGACTGTACGCTAAACTTAGTTGAAATTGAGTAATGCCTTCTGTAAAACAGGGTTAGAAATAATAACTATCTTACAAAAGAAGGAATACTTTGCGAAAAGGATAGCATAAGAACCGGGAAAATGGAAGAAAAAAGTTTTAGAACGCTGAGAGATGATAAAAGTTATGAGAGAAATGGGCGGGATTAACGATTTAAAGACAGGAAACACAATACGTAATTATTTTTAAATAGAACCGACCCCATTTTCTGTCCCCGTTTTTCTTGCAAAAAATGGCGGGGTCGATGGGATTTGAACCCACGATCACCTGATCGACAGTCAGGGGACTTAAACCGGGCTAATCGACGACCCCGAATTAGTTCTCAGTTCACAGATGCCAGTTACCAGTAAGAGTAGAAGTCTATAATAAATACTGGAAATGTCAAGATTTTATCTCTCAATTAACAACTGAAAACCAGCAACTAAAAATGGGCGGTGTAGGATTTGAACCTACGACCCCCTCGGTGTAAACGAGATGCGCTCCCGCTGCGCCAACCGCCCGGAAAATCATTTAGGAAACAAGAATAATGATACCAACCTATCCTGAAAAATCAAGGGAAAGATACCCTGTGATTACTGAACAGATACAGGCAATGCTGTCATACAGAAAACCATAACAAATAAAGCTACGGTCTCAATAACTCCTAAAACCATTATGTAATTACCAAACCCTTTGCCGCTTTCAGCCAAAGCGTCCGCGGCCCTTGCCCCTGCTTTTCCCTGCATATAAGCGCTCATACCTATAGCTATCCCTCCAACTAAGCCTATAAGAATCTGGTAAACAGAGCTCTGGGCCGATACCGGAAATTTAGCGCTTTGTATAGCGTTACGCAGAATCAGGCCGTAAATGGTCTGGGATAAAGGTGCCCCTACAAAAGCTATCAGAATAAAAGGAGCGGTTTTATTCTGCATAAAGGCTTTTTTCCAAGCCCCAATTGCCGCCATACCGGCAACACCTGTCCCCAAAGCAGACCCTGCCGCGGATAAGGTCAAAGAAAAGTTTAAATCGCCTAACCCTGTAACCATAATTACTTCCTCCTTCTGATTATCGCATGGCCAAAACCATACAAACTTTAATAACCAATAAACAAGGGTATGAGGGGATATCTTGGTTATTTTACTTTCTCCCCCTCATATTAAGAAATATCCCTTTATTCCTTAAAAGGCGCGTATTTTTTCCCCGACCACTGCATATTGAGACGGCCGGAGAATTCCAGCATATTTAAACGTATGCCGTGGACAATTATCGCCATTAACCCTAAAACAATGTTCAGGCTGTGGCCTAAAAAAAGGATTATGGCCGCGATAAACCCCTTTAGTAAAGCCGAGCCTCCGATGCTAAAGGCCATATTATTAAAACTTGAAGCAACGATTACCGTCGCGTACCCTACGGCAAATAAACGGATGTAAGACACTATATCCGAAAACGAGCTTATCACTTTTAACGGCAGGTCGCTTAAAGAAAGCAAAGATTTTTTAAGACTGCCTTCGGCTGAAAACAGCATCACCATTATAATCCCTGTTACAATTAACCCCATAGTAATACAAGGCAAAGGCCGGTTTAACACCAATTTTCCGGCAACAAAGAACAGCCCCCAGAGAACAGATATCCACCCTATCTGGCCTAAAGCTATCCGGGAATTTATATAGCGAAAAGCTGCTATCCCATGGGCTATGCTTAAATGAATGACCCCGATTAGGAAACACAAGTATATCATAAACCCCTGGTTGGACGCGGCAAAACTGTTTATCCTTTCAATAATCAAATGGTTAAAAAACGGAAGCTTAGCTATTTGCTCCGCCCCAAACCATGTCCCGCTTACAGCCCCCCAGGCAACCGTCGATAAACTGAAAACATACATTAAAGAAAACACATCTTGAGGCGCTGTTTTAAAAGCCCGGCGGGCAATAAAAGTAAGCATAAAGAATATCAAGCCGTATCCGGCATCGCCTATAAGCAAAGCAAAGAATAAACTGAGAAAAGCCAGAAACCATCCGCTGATATCGTACTCATTGTACCCGGGAACAGTTCCCATAAATTGAAATACCGGCTTAATAATGTTTACCCAGCGGGGACTCCTGATAAAAGTAGGCACTTCGGAAACATCTCCGGGCTCTTCGCTTAAAAGAGCTAACCCTTCTTTCTTAACCAGTTTCTTGAGATCCGGAATTCCCTCCTTAGGCAAAAAACCCTGAATATAGCAAAACCCTTCTTCTTTAGCCATTCCCGAACGCACTTTAAAGAACTCAAGCTGTTGAGAAACTGTCTTTCTATACTTTTCAAAAGAACCCCGGTAAGAGGACAGAAAGTCAAGATTCAAACTTATATTCTCAAGCCAACTGTTAATTTTTTTCAGCTCTTTCTTCAAACTGAAAGAATCCTGGTCAGGAAAAAGGACTTCTTCAAATTCTAAAGATTCCTCTTTATCCAAAGCAACAAAGACAATATAAAATCTCCCTCTCTCCCGCTTAATAAGAAAAACCGGCTTGTCAGAAGGAAGAGATTTAAATTCTTTCTTGTTAACTATATACAGCTTTAAAAAAACTCCTGCCCGGGATAACTCTTTGAGCGGGCCGTAAGAGATTTTCCCCCAATCTTCAAACCAGGACAATTTCCTTTCTACCTCTTCCTTACGAGACAAAAGCTGTTTCCTCTCAAAAAGGATATGTAAAGCATCTTTTACCATTATTTCTGCCGCTTCAAAAGGAAGGCTCTCTCCCTCTCGGCTCTTACCGCTAAGCATCGAGATAACCCTGCCGGTGTCTTCCAAATCTTTTTCCAGACGAGCAACATTTTCTCCGGAAGGAGGGTTTATGTGTTTTATGTGCAGAAGGCCGAACTTCCTCAGCTTAATCAGAGACCGGTCTATATCCGAGTTGGAAGCTAAAACTGTAACCTTGGACATCTTGACAATCATACTTATTTCTCAAGTTGAATTTTACACTAAAGAAAATTTGGCTGACTGGTTAATCTTCTTCTTGGCAATTTTACCCCGGACCACCTCGGCAGTCTGCAAATCTCCCAAATATATATTTATAACTCTAATATCCTCTTTTGCTTCGGGTATCTTGACTTTCTCAAAGAGGTTTACTCTCTGAGAAGTTATACGCAGTTCGTCTGCCAATATCTCTTTCTGCTTCTTTATAAATGAAACCTTAATCCAAAGCAGGGTTGTTTTTTTCAAGGCTTCCAGGCCTCTATCTATCCAAACAGGAGTGCGCATAAAATCATACTCGTATTTTTTAAATTCAACTCTTTCTAAAACGGGTATATCAACACCGGCGATATTCCCCTCTTTAGAAACAACCTTCTCTACCCTGAACATATTTTGCAGCCCGGCATCTTCAGCAAAGACATCAATCCAGGAATAAACCTCTTCATCAAGAGATTTCATCTCCCTCTCGGCATCTTCTTCCGCCTGCCTTATTTTAACCAGCTCAAACTGGAGCTGCCTCTTTTTTAACTGAAGGGTGGGAAGAAAACGGGTATACCGCTGTAAAGATTCTTTCTGTTTCTTTAACTCATTTTTTGTAAGCTTTATCTTTGACATATACCCTCACTCAGAACAGGAAAAGCCAGATAACAATTAATAAATATACAGACACCGTAAACCCTAAATCCTAAAACCTAAACAAATTCTAAATTCCAAGTTCCAATGTTCTAAACATTGTTTTGGATTTTGGGTTTTCTTCATTTTGAGTTTGTTTAGTCCCCTCTATCTCACAGCTTTTATATTCTTTACTATAAGCTATGTGCCATCAGCTATGAGCTAATTTGACTTCTGTCATCCGTCCTCTGTTTTCTGTCCCGGGGCCAGAATTCTTTAATCAAGTCTGTGCGGAAACTAACTTCCTCAGGGAGAAAACAATCAGAAAGAATCTCCCACCCCTTATCTAAAGCTTTCTCCAAAGGGATGTTAACCTCTAAATTCATCATGCTGTCCTCAAACAATCCTCCGTATTTAAGAAGTTTCTTATCCCAGGCGCTCATACGAAATCCCATAGCGCGTTTTTCTTCTGTTTCTCTATATTGAGAATAGAGCTGTATCATCCCGTCCATAATAGCCCGGTGGTCTTTGCGGGTGTTTTTGTTAACTAACTGCTTTAACCGGCTCAGGGAACCGAAAGGCTCAATTCTCCCATTACGTAAATAGAACTGGCCTTCGGTAATATACCCGGTATTATCAGGAACAGGATGGGTTATGTCATCTCCGGGCATAGTGGTTACCGCTAAAACCGTAACTGACCCTGCCCCTTCAAAATCAACGGCTTTTTCATACCGCGCCGCTAACTGGCTGTAAAGATCTCCGGGGTAGCCGCGGTTTGAAGGAACCTGCTCCATAGTAACAGCTATTTCTTTTAAAGCATCGGCAAAATTGGTCATATCTGTAAGAAGAACTAAAACTTCCTTTCCTCCCAGGGCAAATTTCTCAGCTACCGCTAAGGATAAATCAGGCACCATAAGCCCTTCAACTACCGGATCGGACGCGGTATGCACAAAAAATATTGAGCGGCTTAAAGCTCCGCCTTCTTCTAAAGTATTTTTAAAAAACATATACTGGTCATATTTTAACCCGACACCTCCTAAAATAATCATATCAACTTCCGCCTGAAGGGCTATGCGGGCTAAAAGTTCATTGTAAGGCTCTCCGGAAACAGAGAAAATCGGCAGTTTCTGGGAAACAACCAGAGAATTAAAAACATCAACCATCGGGATGTTTGTGCGTATCATCCGGCTGGGTATTACGCGTTTAGCAGGATTGACAGTCGGGCCGGAAATCTCAATCATACAGTCGGATAAAGACGGGCCCTTATCACGAGGGTTGCCGCTTCCATCAAATATTCTGCCTATCATATTAGGAGAAAAACTTACCTGCATAGAGCGGCCTAAAAAGCGGATTTCATCCCGGGTAGAAACTCCTCTGCTTCCGGTAAACACCTGCAGGGATACAATATCCCCGTCAAGCTTAATCACCTGAGCTAAAGATTTGCCGCGGGAAGTATTGATTTCAGCTAATTCTTTGTAAGCTATCCCTTTAGCTTTAACAGTAATGACACTGCCGGAAATACTTAAAATCCTGCTATGAACTTTTTTCATCTTTTAAACTGTTAAGGAAATTATCAATCTCTTTTTCCTGACTTTTAAACTCTTCGGATTCCCATGATTTATAATTCCAGTCAATAAACAACTGGCGCAATTTATGGAAAGCGCCCCGGGCAGAAGCTTTGTCCTGAAAAGAAAACTTTTTTTCCAATACCGCTAAGACTTTTGAAAACACAAATTCCTGGCGTTCTTTTATAGTCGCCGCATCAATTTCATCAAAAGCGTTTTGCTGAATATAGACGCCGTCTAAAAATTCGGACTTTAAATAAACGACAAAATCTTCCAGCAAAGTCCCTTCTTCACCTACAACTTTCATCATCTGGTCCACTTCATTACCTTTAAGAAGCACTCTCTTCGCTTTTTTAACCTGTCCTTCGGGAATAAAACTCTTATAATGCGTCCAGCTCTCAAGAGGATGAATTGAAGGAAACTTACGGGCATTGGCCCTGTCGCGGGAGAGGCCGTGAAAAGCGCCGACCACTTTAAGAGTAGACTGAGTTACCGGCTCCTCAAAATTCCCTCCTGCCGGACTTACTGTCCCGCCAATCGTTAAGCTCCCTCTTTCTCCGGAAAAGAGTTCCACTAATCCTGCCCTCTCATAAAACTCAGCTATACGCGACTCTAAATATGCCGGATAAGCTTCTTCCCCGGGAATCTCTTCCAACCTGCCGGAAACTTCTCTCATCGCCTGCGCCCAGCGGGAAGTAGAATCCGCTAAAAGCAAAACATTCAGCCCCATCTGGCGGTAATATTCGCCTAACGCCGCGGCGGTATAGACCGAAGTTTCCCTTGCCGCTACCGGCATAGAACTGGTATTACAGATAATTATCGTGCGTTCCATCAAAGATTTCCCGGTGCGCGGATCAACTAAGCCGGGGAACTCACGCAGAGTTTCCACTACCTCTCCGGCTCTTTCCCCGCAGGCGGCAACAATAACAATATCCACCTGGGCATGCCGGCTGGTTATCTGCTGAAGAACAGTTTTCCCCGCCCCGAACGGGCCGGGAATACAGTAAGTCCCCCCTTTCGCTACGGGGAAGAAAGTATCAATTACCCGAATCCGGGTAATCAGCGGCTCTTTAGGAAGGTATTTTTGAACATAAGCATCAACAGGAATTTTAACCGGCCACTCAAAAACCATAGAAACTTCAACCTGCCTGCCCGCGCTGTTTTCTAATACCGCTATTTTATCTCTTACCGAATAATCACCTTCGTTAGAAATAGATATCACCCGGTACTCACCCTCAAAGCCGAAAGGCACCATAATATAATGTTTGAAAATCCCTTCAGGGACAAACCCTAAAGAATAACCTTTTTTTACGGTATCATTTACTTTTGCCAAAGGAGAAAAATGCCATTTCTTAGATTCATCCAACGCCCCTAACTCTACACCTCGGGGTAAAAAGAACCCGAATTTCTCCGCCAAATCATTTAAGGGGTTCTGCAGGCCGTCATAAATCCGGCCTAAAAGGCCGGGGCCTAATTCTACTGAGATCATCTGCCCCGAGAACTCCACTTGTCCGCCGACCCTCAACCCTTTTGTGTCTTCAAAAACCTGCATATAGGCAGTATCCCCCTGAATCCGGATAACTTCCGCTTTTAACCGCTCCTCTCCCAATAAAGCAAACCCTACTTCATTCTGAATAACCGGGTCGGAGAACTCCACTTCAAGCATATTCCCGTTAATAGCATTTATTGTCCCGTAATGTTTATCCATTATTACATCCCTCTGTATATGTATATCCCAAGTTTTGGCAAAACTACTTACCCTTTGAAAAAGAAAACGGATTGATTATTACAACGATAGTACTATTAAATAGTGCTGTTCTAATAATCAATATCCAATAATCAAGAAACAAGATACAAATAAGCTCCAATATTTAATAACCAATCATCAAACTAAACAATTCTCTCATGTTTTTTTGTTACGGTTACTTGCTCCAATATCTTGTTGGGGGTTAATTTTGCTCAGTACTAGAATAAAGTCGGTTTCGGGCAACCCCAAACCGAACATTGTTTTGGTTTGAGGATTGAATATTGGTTATTACTTTCCGCCAGAGGCGGATCAGCCTTTGGCAAAGGTCATTGTATCTTGGTTATTGTTTCTTTTAAAGTAAATTCTTTATCTATGCCTTCTGCTGATTCAACCGCTTTGCGGCATAAGAAATTAAACTTCCCCCTGCCCTTTTGCTTATCAAAGGTAAACAGCTTTTCTAAAACCTGGAGTTTTAGAAAATAGGCTATGAGAAACGATAAATCAAAACAATGCCCTGTTTCTTCCTCCTCAATCTTCCTCCAGCGGAGAAGGAGCAGGTTTTTTTCAATATCCAAAGGCGACTTCTCTTTTTCTTCTATATATATATCCTCGGGTTTACTGTACTCCTTGCCGGATATTTTTGCTTTCCGTAAATCAGATAGTTCAAGCCGCAGGTTATACTCAAACTTTTTATAAGCCCGCAATATTTCCGGAACAGTTTTATCATAAGAAAAATCGTTTATCTCTGCTTTAAGCAGTATATTCATTTCTTTTTCCGAAAGCCACTTCTTAACCTCGTTTAAAAACCCATCCCTGCTTATCCCGGGCTCTAAGCCAAAAGAAAGAAAAGGGAGTTCTGCCGCTAAATAATAATACTTATCCATCAGCTCCATCCAAGGACTGTTGCAGAATACAACAGCCTCTTGTTGATGTTATTATACATCAGCACCATTTAGGATTTTCCTCACTAAAGGATTAACTAACTCTTTAAGGATCTCCGCGATAGCTCCTCCGCTGAAATCATAATAAACTTCGCCTCCTTCAACCCCAATGCGGAATCCTTTGCTGATATCCCTTCCCGCTTTTATAACTATTTTATCCCTAATTTTATCCTTAAGTTTTGCCAAAAGCAGATTTTTCAAATTTTCTTTCTCTCTCTCTGAAGCTAGAACTTCTACCTGCTCTTTATCCTGGGCCCAGTTATCAACAATCTTTGAAATCAACCCTGCGGTAAATTCAGGAGTCAAAGCTTTATCTGTTTCCTCTTTAAGAATTTTATCCAGCTCAGCCGTAATCTTCTCTTTAACCAGTAAAAGGGTATCGCGCACAGCTTGAGTCAAAACAGACTGGGTGCTGATCTTAACCTTTTCAGCCTGAGTTTCTGCTCTATCTTTTATCTCCTGAGCTTCCTCTTTTGCTGAAGCTAAAATCTCTTCGGCTTTTTTCTTAGCTGAAGAAAGGATTTCTTCGGAACTCTTTTTAGCTTCTAAAACCCCTTCTTTCTTTATCTTATCAATCAGGCCTTCTAATGCAGTATCCATAACTTTCTCCTTTTTACTTTCCTTGCTTTAACTCCTCCATTATAGAAGCAATAACCTGCCTGGGCTTATCCGCTGTATAGATAGGCCTTCCGACAACAATAAAATCCGCGTCTTTCCGCACATCTTTAGGCCGGACGACCCTCTTTTGGTCATCTCCCCCCGGCTTTAACCTTATTCCGGGAGAAATAATAATAAATTTCTTTCCAAAACGCCTGCGGATAGCAGCGGCTTCCCTGCCCGAAGATACAACTCCGTCTAACCCTGAACCTTTTGCCGCTGCCGCGAGATTCAATACTAAAGGACGTATTCTATCCTCTTCTCTGAAGCTTGTCAACACAGTAACTCCTATAAGCAAAGGTTTCTTAAGTTTCTTTTCCCTGACAACCGCTTTTATCCCTGAAACAGTATCTTTCAAATGCCCCCCTCCGGCAAGGAGATGGAAATCTATAATGTCAACCCCCTGCTCTGCCGCCGATAAAGAAGCGTTTATCATAGTGTTAGGAATATCAAAAAACTTCAAATCAAGAAAAATATTTTTCTTCCTCCGGTGAAGAATTTTCAGGGCCTCGTTCCCTAAAGCCGTAAAAGCCGTCAACCCCACCTTGTAAAAATCTACCATATCTTTTGTGCGGTCAACCCAGGAAACGAACTTCTTTTTATCTGAAGTATCTAAAGCAAATATGAGTTTACATCTGCCTTCCTTCATTAATTCCCCTTCCTTTGCCTATATCCCAAATGCACCATTAGCGGTCCGGCCGCGTAGGTTACATTTACTCAGTTCTTTTATTATTTTAAGCGAGGCTGAAGGGACAGCTAAATTAGCTGTCCCTATCTCTACAGCGCAGGCTCCGGCTGACAAGAATTCTTTTACGTCTCCGGCCGACATTATCCCGCCGCAGCCTATAACTGATATTTTAACCGCGGGGGATACTTCATACACCGCCCTCAAGGCAACCGGCTTGATGCACGGCCCGCTTAATCCTCCGGTAATATTTCCTAAAACCGGTTTACGCGTTTTTCTGTCCATTGCCATTGCCGGAAGGGTATTAATCAAACATACCGCGTCCGCTCCTGCTTTTTCAGCTGACAGGGATATTTCTTTTAAATTAGGCGAAAAAGATAGTTTGGCAATCAGGGTTTTCCTGGTTAACCCCCGCAAGGCCTTAATAAGATTAAAAGCTTTATTTTTATCGGCAGAGATAAGTTCCCCTTTTATGTTCGGGCAGGATAAGTTCAGCTCAAACCCCGCAATCCTGTATTTATCCAGAGAAGAAATCAACTTCTTCCATTCTCTTAAATTTTCTCCGTATATGCTGATAAAGACTTTCGTTCTCAGCTTTTCAAGGAAAGGGATGTACTCTTTTATGAACACATCCAGTCCGGGATTATTTAACCCGATAGAATTTAAGATGCCAAACCCTAAATCATAGACCCGGGGAGGAAGGTTTCCTTCCCTCGGCAAAAGAGTAATGGTCTTAGGAATAATTCCGCCTAACTCATTTACATCCAGCAGGCTTTTTAATTCCCCGCCGAAGCCGAATGTTCCGGAAGCGGTTATTACCGGATTTTTCAGCGTTGTTTTTCCCATACGAAAAGTTCGTTTCTTTCTTGCCATAGTTATTTCCCCCAAATCATTTTTATTGATAAGAGAAGCATAACTATCCCGAAAATCCTCTTGAGGACCACATCGGGTATTTTTTGCACAAAAGAAGCGCCTATCAGGCCGCCGATAAAAAAGCCCACACATATAAAAGCCGCGATTGACACTTTTACGTTTCCTTCTGAATAATATTTAAGCGCTGCTAATAGGCCTATTGGCGGAATCATAAGGGCTAAAGTCGTCCCCTGCGCCTGGTGCTGGGTTAACCCGAAAATAAAAACCAGAGCAGGGATAACAATTATGCCTCCGCCTATCCCTAAAAATCCGCTGGCAATACCGGCTGCTAACCCTAAAATAATGTAACTTAAAATATTCATGCTTCCTCCTAAATGAGGCCGCAGCTTATGGAGTCCGAAGGACGACATAAGCTGCATGGCCGAATTTATCCCGCTGAGCGCTGGGAAAAGATCGAAGAGGTTTTCCCAGCATCTTCCGCGAAGCAGGACTTCCTTAATAATTGTCAAAAACTCGGCTCAATGCAGAATGTTTTGTATTGCTTCATACCCTGTATTCCGCCCAAAATAAAATAAAGATTTGTCAAATACTTCATCTTACAGAAAGCCGGCCATTTTCTCTTAGGTTCAATCGCAAAACAGGATTGAAAAAACTTAACCGCGGAGGATAAGAATAAAAGTAAATTTACTAAAGAAAAGGCCTTCCAAAAAAGAGAAAAAGGAGATATTACCATAAAAACAATACCGATGGTAAAAAGGAGGGCGAATAGATGCATAAGATGGAAGTTTCCGATATAGATAAATCCCTTCAGCGGGAACCTGAATTTTATCCGGGGATTTTCGGGATACTTGCCCAGAAACTGGAAAACCACCTCCATAAATTTACGGCTGTGGTTTTTAAGCAGGGGCCCGTGCGCCTTTCCATAGGATTTCCATACTTTTAAAAGGGCTTTTAACCCCGCCCTGTGCATATGACTGACTGAAGCTGAAGGGAGAAAATAGAATTTCCATCCTTTTCTGCGGACCCTCAACCCAAAATCCATATCTTCTCCGGTAGGCAAATCCCAAAACTTTCTGCCGGCGGAATCAACCGCTTCTTTCTTGTAAGCGACATTGGCAGTTACAAAGAAATACGCCCTGTGCCCGCAGATTTCCGTGGGAGACTCATCGGTCAATTCGGGGTAATACCCTTCCTGAAGATTGCCGTACCGCCAGGATACGCGGTTAAAGCCAAAAGCTTCACAGAAAATCTCAACTAAATTGTTCTGGTCTACTCTCAGAGTATAAATCTCGCCTCCGACCGCGCCTATTTTTTCATCTTTTTTAAAAATCTCTAAAATCTTGTAAATCCAGTCCTCCACCGGGGCGCAGTCCCCGTCAGTAAAAAAGATGTAGTTTCCCTTTGCCTCCTGTAAAGCCTTTGTCCGGGCAAAACCCGGCGAAGGACAATCGGGGATTTCCACCAGTTTAACAAAAGGTTTTTTTGCCCGGTACTCTTTGATTATCCCGACTGTGCTGTCAGTACTTCCTCCGTCGGCAAAGATCATTTCTAACTTATCCGCGGGGTATTGAACAGCCATAAGGTATTCGAAAGTCTTACCTATAGTCCTTTCGGCATTGCGGACAGGAACAATGATTGAGATAAAGGGGGATTCTTCCATTCTTTTCTCCTAAATGAGGCCACAACTTATGGAGACCGAAGGGCGACATAAGCTGTTCGGCCGAATTTATCCCGCCGAAGGCTGGAAAATTGTAGTAATAGAATTTTCCAACATCTTCTCTGAGGCGGGACTTCCTTAATATTTACAAATTAGCAAATGAGGCCACAACTTATGGAGACCGAAGGGCGACATAAGCTGTTCGGCCGAATTTATCCCGCCGAAGGCTGGAAAATTGTAGTAATAGAATTTTCCAA
>Ga0164318_10000369_pt1 | contig 32961 bp, 26 predicted proteins | sample GuaBasSedimGuay9_FD_113734 | JGI IMG/M metagenome (GOLD analysis project Ga0164318, IMG submission 113734) | Subseafloor sediment microbial communities from Guaymas Basin, Gulf of California, Mexico - Guay9, Core 4571-4, 0-3 cm | ecosystem: Environmental > Aquatic > Marine > Hydrothermal vents...
AGGATCGAAGTTTTCCATATTGCACACGGTAATGCAATTATCAAATCTATCGCGAACAACTTCGTATTCAACTTCTTTCCACCCTTTAAGCGATTTTTCAACCAATAATTGGCTCGAAAAAGAGAAAGCAGTACTGGCTAATTCTTTAAGGTCATTGGGAGAATAACAAAATCCACTTCCTTGTCCGCCAAGCGTGAAAGCAGCACGCGCAATGATAGGATATCCAATTTCTTCAGCAGCTTCTATGGCTTCTTCTAAGGAAGTAGTAGCGATACTTTCAGCAGTATTTACTTTTATCGACCTAAGCTTTTCTGCAAATAAATGCCGGTCTTCCGTAAGAATTATAGTTTCAATGGGTGTTCCAAGGATTTCAACCTTATATTTTTTGAAAATATTTTTCCTGAAAAGGCTAATTCCAACATTCAGGGCTGTCTGTCCTCCAAAAGAAAGAAGAACGCCATCGGGCATTTCTTTGGCAATAATTTGCTCAACAAAATAATCGGTTAAAGGCAATAAATAGACTTTGTCGGCAAGTTTTTCCGAAGTCTGAATAGTGGCAATATTGGGATTGATTAAGATTGTTTCAATCCCTTCTTCCTTCAAGGCTTTTATGGCTTGAGAGCCAGAATAATCAAACTCTCCAGCTTCACCAATTTTCAAAGCTCCCGAACCCAGAATTAATATTTTCTTATATTTCATCGCCTTTGTATTTTTTTATTTCATGGATAAATAAGTCGAAAAGAAATTCCGTATCTGTTGGCCCACTAGAAGCTTCTGGATGAAATTGAGTGGAGAAAAATGGTTTTGTTTTATGTTTAAAACCTTCGTTGGTATTGTCGTTTAAATTTATAAATGATGGCTCCCAATTGCTGTTTAGTGTTTTATTATCTACTGCAAAGCCGTGGTTTTGAGACGTGATATAAGCCCTTTGACTTTCGAGATGGAGAACAGGCTGGTTATGACTGCGATGTCCGTATTTAAGTTTATAAGTTTCGGCTCCGGAAGCTAGAGCCATTAACTGATTGCCAAGGCAAATGCCAAACATGGGTTGCTCTTCTTGGTAGGCTTTGCTAATGTTTTGAATAGTGATATCACATCTTATTGGATCGCCAGGTCCGTTGGAGATAAAGAGTCCATCGTATTCCTCTTTTGAAAAATCATAATCCCAAGGCACGCGAATAATTGTGGTGTCGCGCTTTAAGAAATGACGGATAATATTGTTTTTTACTCCGCAATCAATGAGTAGAATCTTATATTTTCCATCGCCGTAAATCTGTTTTTGTTTTGTGCTTACTTCAGCAACTAAATTAAGTTTGTTGGGATTGTAAAAATCAATATCAGTTTCGTCGATAATAATTTTGGCTAGCATACTTCCTTTTTCGCGAAGGATTTTTGTGAGTGCACGCGTGTCGATATCATAAATACCGGGAGTCTTATTTTCAATCATCCAGTCGTGGAGACTTTTTTCTGCATTCCAATGACTGTATGCATGAGAATAATCAGAAATAACAAAACCGCTAATTTGGATTTTGTTCGATTCGTAATATTCCAACATCTGATCTTTTTTTCCTTCTCCAGGAACACCGTAATTTCCAATAAGAGGATAGGTGGCAATTAAGATTTGACCTTTATAAGAAGGATCCGTTAGGCTCTCCGGATATCCTGTCATTGCTGTGTTGAAGACAATCTCTCCTGCAATGCTTTTGGTGTACCCGAACGCTTTTCCTTTGAATTCCGTTCCGTCTTCTAGAATGAGTATGGCTGATTTATTCATAGCTAAAAAAAAGCCCTCAACTAGAAAAGATGAGGGCAGATAGTTATTTAATGATTAGTTGATCGATATCCGGAAAATGCTTTGAAAGTATTTGTAAATAATTTTCCTTGGGCACATCATCTTTAAAAATAATAATAATGGTATCGTTACCGGCTATTGTTCCAATAATTTCATCAATTTCTGTATTGTCAATACGTACGGCAACACTATTTGCAAATCCGCTTTTGGTTTTAAGTACTGAAAGATTATTAGAGAATTCTATGGAAAGAGCCCCTCTTAACTGTTGTCCATTATCATCATTTGGAATAAAGTAAATACTTCCGTAATGTGCATCGTGAATTTTGCCAACTTTTAATTCGCGTAAATCACGCGAAAGCGTTGCTTGTGTGAGATCAAACCCGCGGTTAACTAACAGTAGAAGTAAATCTTCCTGACGACTAATTTTATTCTTATTGATAATTTCCCTTATAAGTTTTTGGCGTTCAGTTTTATTGTTCATTGTAATAATTGTATATTTATGCTTTCTGAGTGCAAATATATACTGTATTTTCTTGTGAGCAATATTATGTTTAAACATTTTGCTAACAATTGATCAAAACAAAAAAACATTATCCTTTAAAAAAAGTAGTAAATTGCTAAATAATTATAATGTATTTCTAACTTATATGTATTATAAACGTGGGTAGATATTTGAGTAGGGTCGTATATTTTCTTTTCTTTTTTGGTTTTGTAACACAGTCGTTATCAGGGCAGTCGCCTATTATTAAAGTAGGGTCAGATAACGCCTATTTTCCATTTGAATATCTTAACGATGACAGAGACCCTGATGGTTTTGATATTGATTTACTTCATTCTTTAGTGAAAGAATCTGGTCTTGAAGTGAAAATTACCACAGGAGATTGGTTTATTATAAAGGATAAAATGAAGAATGGCGAATTTGATATGCTTGCAGGAATGTACTATAATCCTGATAGAGCGGAGTATTATGATTTTACTATGCCATATATTATTATTACTCATTCTGTTTTTGTAAAAAATGGTAGTAAAATAGAGAGTTTAAATGATATAAAAGAAGATAAGTCTATTAGGGTAGTTGTTGAGAATAGCAGTATTTTGCATAAATACTTAACTACTAATGGTGTTTTGCCGGAGCGTATATTGGCTGTTGAAAATCAGCTTGATGCTTTATTTTTAGTTGAAGATTCATATACTACATGTGCTTTATTACCCGATTTACAGGCGAAATATGTAGCTAAAAAAAATGGATTAGATGATATAGAAACAGTTGGACTTCCTATTTTACCTCGTGAATATTCATTTGCTGTTTCAAAAGGAGATACCGCTTTGTTAAATACTTTAAATATAGGTTTAACTAAAATGCATCAAAGTGGTAAGTATGAAGAAATATTTGAGAAATGGTTTGGTAAATATAATCCCACTTATTCGGCATTGGAAGAAAAGTCTTCTATATTTTGGTTGATAAGCATTTTTCTTACTGTTATTTTGGTTTTTGTTTATTTATTTATGCAATTCCGTTTAAAAAAATTAGTGGTAACAAATAAAAAATTGAATAATGAAATAAAGCAAACTAATCAGGTTTTAAAGGATGTTTATAAAAATGAAACTCTTTTAAAGAGGATAATAGAGTATAGTCCTTTTCCCATTGCAATGATTCACGAAGAAGGCTATTTTGTATTTACCAATAGTGGTTTTGAAGATTTGTTTGGAAAACAGTCGGATAAAGCAGGATCGGTTAATCGGTGGCTATCGGAGGCTATAAAAAAAGAGCAAGAGCAAAGTTTTATAAAAAGTCAGTTTTTTTATAATCCTAAGGATTTGGTTATTCAAGGTATAAATATTTCTGTATATACTTTAACAACTAAAACGGGTGAGGAAAAACTTATGCAATTACATTTCATTTCTTTAGGAAATGGTCAGTTGTTAATATTTTTTTACGGACTCGAAGTTAATCAGGAAAAGACAGTTTACCCGAAATCAACTGAAAAAAAGTTTAAAGAGCTAAAGAGTTCATTTTTACTGAACGTTTCGCATGAGATACGTTCGCCAATGAATGTAATTATGGGTTTCTCGGAAATGATGAAAACGGATGATTTGGCGACAGATGAGATAAAATTATATGCCGGTATGATACATCAAAATGCTCAGATGTTATTGCTATTACTTAAAAATATTGGAACTTTAGTTAAGATTGATGCAGAAGAGCTTCATATTACCCCTGAATTTATCTTAGTTCCCGGTATTATAAACAGTGTTTATAAGCAATTTAAAGGCGTTGATTATTTAGAAAATAACGTTAGTGTTTCTTGTATTGAAAACTCTGTTAAAGATTTGATAGTGAATACTAATCGTGGAATACTAACACGTATACTTTTGAATTTGCTTTCTTATGTAGATAAACTAGCGATTAATGATTCGGTAAAAATTGGTTGTGAGTTAAAAAGAAACAAAGAAGTGAATTTCTTTATTTATGCACATTGCAAAGAGGATGTTTATCAATCTTTATCTCAGAAAATAAAAATAGCTGCAGCTAATTATACTGATAACAATCTTCATTTTAATTCTGGCGAAGATTTGAATTTATATGTTAGTTTAGCTCTTATTAAGCTTATAGGAAGCAAACTTGAAATAAATAGAGATGAAAAAAATGAAAAGTCTAAATTATCTTTTAGCTTACCAAATTTTTCCGATGATGATCCTGTAGCACAATATAAAACAAGGAGTTTGCCAAATAAGAAGCAGCAATTTAATTGGGAAGGAAAAAAGATTTTAATTGCTGATGACAACCCTGATAGTTTAGATTATTTCCGACTTATTTTTAAATCTACTAAGGCTGAAATCATTACTGCAAAAGACGGTAGTGATGCTTATGAACGATGCCGGAAAGAAATTAATATTGATTTGGTTCTTATGGATTGGCTGATGCCGATAATGGATGGAGAAACCAGCACTAAACTTATTAAGCAGTTAAAACCAACATTGCCAATTATTGCAGTTACGGCATTTGCTCTTGGTGATGAACGTACAAAAATTTTACAATCGGGTTGTGTTGCCTATTATCCAAAGCCTGTAAATAAGGGAGAATTGTTGAGCTGTATTGATGTGTTATTTAATAAATAACTATTTAAACATTTTTAATTGTTGATCTTTTGGAGAAGTCTCCTTAAAAAGACTGAGTTGATTTTTTGCTACTGCTTCTTTACCTATTTGCTCATCAGAGTATTCTTCAATACAATCGCTAATTCTTTCTTTAATAACTTTAAGAGGAGTGGTGCCTTCAATTTCACTAAAATTCTTTAAAGATTTATACTGACGGAGCGATAGTTTAAAAGTAAACGACTTAAATCGAGTTTTACGAGTACGGATTTTCTTTTTTTTGCTCATAAAATATTATTAAAGTAAAAGTAGGTAAAATATGAAAAAGCAGTTTGTAAAAGAAATAGATATATTCACAACCTTATTAACAACTTAAGTTAGGATGTATTTTACCTGAATTACCGAATATTTGCACGAAATAGATCTCCGAGAGATATTTGCTTAATCTACTGATATTTAATCATATTGTTTATAAAATCTCCTGTATTTTTTGTTTGAAAACGATTTTGTTTTGGAAAAATAACTACATTTGATTCATATGTATATAGGCTTAATTCTACTGTTTATTACTATTGTTATTTTATCTGTTTTCTTTAGAAAATCTTTAATTCTGACTAAGATTAGAGTAATGCATAGTGTGTATAGTTTTGATTATCAGAATCAATATAAAATTTACTTTAACAGCAATCCGCACCCTTATTGTTTTAAGGATGAGATTTTACAGCATATTATGAATTTGAAAAAATCTTTTGATTCGTTAAAACTATTCGATAAAAAATACAATATCCCTTCAAAAATTGATATCCCATTTAATTTAACCCCCAAATCCTTACTTTCTTCCAAAGGTGAACCCATTTGTTTTAACGCTTATAGGGATAATTATTACGATTTTAAATTATTTGGTTTTCCCGATGATAAATTTGGTTTTAGCTCCAAAATAGTCTATTACTTTTATCAAGATAAGCTCTTTACTGTCGATTATGTTTTTGAAGATTTTCCTCAAAATAAGTTGGAAGCATTATTAGATGATATCAATCAGGTTTTGCAGATAGAGTTGAGTAACGAAAAATCAAAAACATTTTATTTAGAAAATAATGTTCAGCTTTTGTTCACCAATACCGGTTTTAGAGTTTCATTAAAAGCTTATAATTCTACTTCTACTTCATTTTTAAAAGTAATTTCCACTTTTGAAAAGCAGCAATTAGAATTAAAAGAACAAATTGAAAATAATTTCTTTTCTTCGGTTTCAAATTAGTTGTAATTGTGTAATTATTTTATAATCAATAGATTATAATATTTTCCCTTACTGGCATTATATTTATTTTTTTATATTTTTGCTGGTGCAAAAGCAAAAAAGATGATAAAATTTTTAAGTAAACTAATTCTTAAACTAATTGGATGGAAGGTAGATGGAAATTTTCCTGAAGGGAAGAAATATGTTGTTGTAGCTGCTCCACACACTTCAACTTGGGATTTTATTATCGGTCGATTATACTACAGTAGCATAGGCAGGAGTGTTAAATTTATGATAAAGGGAAGTTACTTTTTCTTTCCTTTAGGAGTTCTCTTAAGAGTCTTAGGAGCAATCCCTGTTCATAAGAATTTAAAAGTCAAGCTTACAGATCAAGTGATAGAGGAATTTAAAAAACGTGATGAATTATTGCTCACTATTGCACCCGAAGGGACAAGAAGTTTGACTAAGCGTTGGCGAAAGGGTTTTTACTCTATGGCTATGGGCGCAAATGTACCCATAGTTTTGGGCTACATTAATTTTGAATCTAAAACAGTAGGAGCAGGAGAAGTATTTTATCCTACAGGCAATTGGGATAGCGATATTAAGGTAATTATGAGTTTTTATAAAGATAAAGTAGCTCGTCATCCTGAGAAATTTTATCTTAGCTAAATCAATTAAGCGTATTTCTTGCTAAGAACAAATCAAATAAACTATCTTTGCGCAAATTTTCCTGAAGAGATAAAATCTATTTCTTCGGTTTTTAAATTTAATATAAAATGGCTTTAACCTGTGGTATTATTGGCTTGTCGAATATAGGAAAGACAACTATTTTTAATTGCGTTTCAAATACAAAGGCAGAAATCTCAAATTTTGCTTTTTCAACTAATAAATCAAATGTGGGAATGGTTAATGTAATCGATCCTCGTTTAGCTGTGATAGATAAGTTAGTTTCAGCAAAGCGTGTGGTAACGGCTACTATTGATTTTGTTGATATTCCTGGTCTCACTAAAGGTGCCAGTCAAGGCGAAGGCGTTGGTAATAAGTTTTTAGCCGATATTCAGCAAACTAATGCCTTAATTCATGTCTTACGTTGTTTCGATGATGAAAATTTGCCTCATATCGAAGGATCGGTTGATCCGTTAAGAGATAAAGAGATAGTAGATTTTGAGTTGCAGTTGCGCGATTTAGATTTGGTAGAACGTAAACTTCAACGTATGGAAAAACTTGCTCGTACAGGAGATAAGAGTGCCAAATATGCTATTGAAGTCTTGAGCAGACTGAAAGCGCATTTAGAAGATATGCGTAATGTCCGCGATTTTGAAGTTAGTGAAGATGACAAAAAAAGCTTAATTAGCGATATGTATTTACTTACCGATAAACCAATGCTTTACGTATGTAATGTAGATGATGATTCGGCCGTTTCTGGGAATAATTATGTGTCTGCTTTGAAAGAAGGAATAGAAGATGAAAACCCACAGATTATTGTTATTGCAGGAGCTCTTGAGGCTGAAATTGCCGAATTAGATGATGCTGATGATAGAAAAGAGTTTTTGTCGGATGCCGGTTTGGAAGAGCCTGGCGTTGATAAGCTTGTTAGAGCAGCTTACGATTTATTAAATCTTCAATCATTCTTTACCGTAGGTGATAAAGAAAATCGTGCTTGGACTATAAAAAAAGGTATGAAAGCTCCTGAGGCTGCCGGTGTTATACATAGCGATTTAGAACGTGGATTTATCCGCGCCGAAGTAATGCATTACGACGATTTTGTTAGTCTTGGTTCTGAAGCCGCTTGTCGTGATAAGGGAAAACTCTTTATCGAAGGCAAGAACTACCAAGTTCAGGACGGAGATATTCTAAATATTCGTTTTAATGTGTAGAATTCATCGCTTATAAGTTTATCTTTCCAAGATAATATAAGTAGGAAGATGATCGCTATAACCGCCTAAATATCTGTTTCCTGCAAAAGTACGAAAAGGAAAACCTTTATATTTCCCTTCTTGGTTTTTCAGAAAGTCAGCATTAAAAACAAAAGCTTCTTTAAAATGCCATTTTTTGCGCTTGGTTTTTATCAGACTAGGTGTAATAATAATCTGATCGAACAGATTCCATTTTCCGCGATAAGCTAATGAGCCAAAACTATCTGGTTTATGAATCAAAGCAAAAGGATCATATAAATAGTCTTTTGATAGTAGGTTTTTGTCGCTTGTAGCTTTTAGATGTTCTACAACACTGGCGTTATGCGGATCGTCGTTCAAGTCGCCCATAATAATAATTTTAGCATCAGAATCAAGACTTAAAATAAAGTTTACGATTGATCTGCTTAAATCTCCGGCTGCATTACGTAGAGGCATTGAGCGTTCTTCGCCACCACTTCGGCTTGGCCAATGATTAACTAAAATATGAATTTTTTCACCTAATAGTTTTCCGCTAACCAGTAATTGATCGCGAGAATAAAAATCGAGCCTGCCTTCTATTTTTAAAGGAAAAGCCAAAGCGCTTTCCAGTTCAAACATAGAAGCTTGATAAATTAAGGCAACGTCTATTCCACGTTTGTCGGGAGAATTGATATGTGCAATTTTATAATTGCGATTTTTTAGTGCCGGACGATGGACTAAATCTTCAATAACTTCTTTATTTTCTACTTCGCAAATTCCAAGAATAGCCACTCCTTCGGGAGTTTTATCGATAGCTATTTTTGAAATAACTTTAGCCATATTATCTAGTTTCTCGTAATATTTTTGAGAATTCCATTTTTTAGCAGCCGAAGGGGTAAATTCAGAGTCTCTTACTTCCGGAGTGTCAATAGTGTCAAAAAGATTTTCTAAATTATAAAATCCAATGCTAACTTTTTGAAAATTTTGAGCTTGTAAAATAGGAGAAAAGAAGATTAGAACAGCTATAAGGCTTATCCAGTAATATTTATATTGTTTGTTCATGTTTAGTTATTTTAGGGCAAATTTACTAATCCTTTTATAACTTGTTTTTTATTTTTAGCATTATTTGTAATTTAATCGTATCAATTTTTTGATAATTTGCTTGAAATCGTATATTTGTTGGAAAAACTGTCCATATTTTGAAAATATTTATTGTTGAAGACGATGTGATTTTTGGGAAATCCATCCTCTATTATCTTTCACTTAACCCAGAAAATGAGGTCAGCCTTTTTACAAACGGTAAAGAGGCTCTTGCACAGCGATATAAGAATCCAGATTTAATTATTTTGGATTATAACCTTCCGGGAATGAATGGGATGGAAGTAATGCAAAGTTTTCATAATTTCAATAAAAATTTTCCAGTTATAATTATTTCTGCTCAAAGCGATATTCGTGTTGCTGTAAGTCTTTTAAAAGAAGGAGCTTTCGATTATATCGTTAAGGATCCTGACTTGAAAGATCGCTTGTGGATGGCCATGGAAAAGGTTAAAAAGATTAGCAGTTACGAAAAAAAAATTGATAGGTTAGAAGCCGAAGTAAGTAAGAAATTTCAGATAGGTAATTTATTAATTGGAAATAGCAGCTCGCTTAAAAATGTTTTTGCTTTGATTGAGAAAGCCACCAAAACCAATATTAATGTTTCTGTAACCGGAGAAACCGGTACTGGTAAAGATTTGGTAGCTAAGGCTATACATTATAATTCTGATCGTACAAATGGTCCGTTTATAGCTGTTAACGTTTCTGCTATCCCCTCCGAATTGATTGAAAGTGAGTTATTTGGTTATGAGAAGGGAGCATTTACCGGAGCTAATTCCCGCAAAATAGGAAAATTTGAAGAGGCTAATAGAGGAACTTTGTTTTTAGATGAAATAGGGGATATGGATCTGAATATGCAAAGTAAAATTTTACGTGTACTTCAAGAAAATGAGCTGACACGGGTAGGCGGAAACACCGTTATAAAAATAAATACTCGTTTAATTATTGCGACACATAAGAATTTGGCAGATCAGGTAAGAGTTGGAAACTTCCGTGAGGACCTTTACTATCGCTTATTGGGCTTGCCTATACATATTCCACCCTTGCGTGAAAGAGAAGGAGATGTATTGATTCTTGCTCGTTATTTTATTAATAATTTTTGTGAGGAGAATAGCCTGCCTCCAAAAAGTTTAAGTCTAAAAGCTCAAGAGAAACTAAAAAGTTATCATTTCCCCGGTAATGTTAGAGAACTTAAATCGGTAATAGAGTTGGCAACGGTTTTATCTAATAGTGATGAGATTTCTGAAGCAGATATTAACTTTAGTTCTTTGGGAGCTGTAGAAGATATTTTTTCTACCGAACTTACAATGAAAGAGTATTATAATAAGATTGTATGGTACTTTCTTAAAAAATATGATAACAAAGTTAGGGTAGTTGCAGAGAAATTAGATATTGGTAAGTCGAGTATCTACAATCTTTTAAATGAGAAGAAGATGTAAATAATTATTATATTTGAAAGATATAGTGGTCAAATTTCAATTGGAGAGATTGAAATGAAAGTTTTTCGCTAAACTAAATATTATGCTCTTTATTAATAATTACGCGTATAGGAGGTTATATCTTAAGGCTATTGTCTTTTTCTTTATATTATTTATGACTATAAGTTTTACTAAAGCCCAAATTAGTAATCCTTATTTTGTTAGAATTAATACCAGCTCCGGTTTACCCAGCGATAATATTCATTCATCTTTACAAGATAAACGTGGCCTTATTTGGTTATCTACTAAGAATGGTTTGTCGTATTATGATGGATCTAAAATGTCAATATTGGTCTATCATCCAAATAAGAAAAATCCTGTTGTCGATTTTACCGCTTTTATTCAAGATCAATCAGGAGTCTTTTGGTTAGGTTCATATGGTGGTTTATTGATAAACTATAATCATACTAATAGAGAATTTTCTTCTGTTGATGGTATTAATATTACACCAAAAAGTAATCCTATTACATTGCTATATGAAGATAATGAAGGTTTTATTTGGATAGGAAATAATACAAATAAATTATGGCGTTTAAATAAGATTAGTGGAAATGTAACTGTTGTTGAAATTAAGAAAGAAAATAATTCTGAAAAAAATAGAATAAAGATTAATGATATTTGTGAAGATAATACTGACAATTTATGGATCGCTACTAATAATGGCTTTTATAAATATGAAAAACAAAGTAGAACAATTACTTCATACTATCGCGAGCCTAATAATTCTTCATCCTTAGTTGATAATAAGGTAAATTGCCTTCTTTCAGATAAAGATAATTTTCTTTGGATAGGTACAGATGAAGGTCTTGAACGTTTTAATGATAAAAACCTTGAATTTGTGCATTTTAACACTCATACTGAGGGCGTAAACTTACTTTCGGGTGATAAGATAACAGATTTATTTATCGATTCTCATCAACAATTATGGGTGGGTACTAATAAGGGTTTGAATTTAAAACGTAATGATAGAAAAGGGTTTCAATTTTTTCAATATAAAGAATATCAAGATAATAGTATTCCGTCAAATTATATTACAAATATAAATGAGGATAATGCCGGACATTTGTGGGTAACTACACAAAATGGGGGAGCAGCTTTACTCGATTTAAATCCCAAATCAATAAACAATACAAAACTGGTTGAACAGATTAATGGACTAATTACTACTGAAATTACTTCACTATATTACGATACTAAATCAAATTCATTGTGGATAGGAACTGAATCGGAAGGTATATTTCACTTTTTGTTGCATAATGGAGCTTATCCCTATGCCTATTATAATAATGAGTCTAATCAGTTAGAATACAATGGTATTAAAGATCTATTTATTGATTCAAACGGATATTTATGGATAATTTATAAGAATAATAGTTTTGCAATTAAGCAAGAGAAAAGAAATAAATTAGTGTCTGTTTTCCCGCAAGATGCTTATCAGTTTATAAATAATAAAACCGTACTTAAGTTTGTTTTCCAAGATGCCGATAATAATCTCTGGCTTGGTTTGAGTGATACTGTAATTGTGGTCTCAATCAAAGACGGGAAAAAAATAAGAGAATTTAAGCATAAAGAACTTTTTCCCGATCTTGAAGAATCATTAGAAATTACATCTATAACTCAAGACTATAGGAGAAATATTTGGTTTGGATCGAGTGCTTTTGGAATTTCGGTTGTAAATCTAAGTACAAATATCAGGAATAGATTCATTAGTAATCCAACAGAAGCAAATACTCTAAGCTCTAATCGTATTCAATGCTTTTTCGAAGATTACAAAGGTGTAATGTGGATTGGAACAGCCGATGGAGGTTTAAATAAGTTTAACAGGATAAACTTCAATTTTGAGAGAATAGATAAAACTAATGGTTTAGCAAGTAACAATGTGCAGAGTCTTATTGAGGATTCGGAGGATAATCTTTGGATAGGAACATCTGCCGGTTTAAATAGTATGAATCAATCAACAAATACTATTGCTCTTTTTGATAAAATGGATGGCTTAAAAAGTAATGCTTTTGTTAGAAATGCTGTTTCAATAGGTAAATATGGTGATTTATATTTTGCTACTCAACGTGGGTTTAATGCTTTTAACCATTCTTCATATCATACTAATAAATGTGGATTTAATCTTATTTTTTCCGATTTTATCATTAATAGCGTATCAATATTTAAACAGGAAGAAAAAGATCAGCTTCAGGCATTTTTAAATGCCTACCCAATTTTATTAAAGCCTACACAGTCAAATATTAGTATAGAGTTTTCGGCTTTGGAGTTTTTAAATCCTAATAATGTAAACTATTATTATAAGCTTGAAGGAGTTGATCAAGATTGGGTTGATAGTAAAAATAATAACTTTGTTAGTTATATAAATTTAGCTCCGGGAAGCTATACTTTTCATATTAAAGCTTCTAATAAAGCAGGGAATTTTACACCTAATACCGCATCATTACAGTTTGTAATAGCTACTCCTCTGATTAAACGAGTGTGGTTTATAGCAATGATTACAGTTATTTTGCTTATATTGATAATTGCGTTTATTCGATTGAGAATAAATAGAGTAAGAAAACAGAATATATTATTGGAAGAGCAGGTTGAGCTGAAAACAAGGGAAATAGTAGATTCAAACCTTCAATTACAAAAAGAAGTTGACGAAAGAATAAGAGCAGAAGCCAATGCCGAAAGAGCAAGTAGAAGTAAAAGTCAATTTTTGGCAAATATGAGTCACGAAATACGTACTCCAATGAATGCAATTATTGGGTTTACAGATTTATTAGCTTCACTTGTTAAAGAAGAGAAACAGCGGTATTATTTAAATTCAATTAGAAGTAGCGGTAAAAGTTTGCTTGTATTAATTAATGATATTTTGGATTTATCTAAAATAGAAGCCGGACATTTTCATATTGATTACAGACCTATTAGTCTCATTAATTTATTTGAGGAGATTAAACAGGTTTTTGCGCTCAAATGTGATGAAAAAGATTTAGACTTTGTGCTTTATATGGATGAGAAAATCCCTCCTTCACTCATTATGAGCGAAATACGTCTTCGTCAGATATTGGTTAATTTAATTGGGAATGCACTTAAGTTTACCGAAAAGGGTAGGATAGGACTTAGTGCTAGAGTAATTGCAGATGCAATTAAGGAGAATAAAATTAATCTTCTTATAGAAGTAAGTGATACAGGAATTGGGATAGAAGCAGATCAGCAAGAACGAATTTTTCAAGCTTTCCATCAAACAGAGGGGCAGGATGTTAGAAAATACGGTGGTACAGGATTAGGACTTTCGATTTCTAAGCGTCTTATTGAACTTATGGGAGGTAAGTTAGAAGTGAAAAGTGAATATGGTAAAGGAAGTACGTTTCAAATTTACTTGAATAATGTAGAAATTTCTGAAGAAGATGTTGTGCAAACCGATGAACCATCATTCACAGTGGCAAATAAATTGCATTTTAAACCTGCTCAATTAATGGTTGTAGACGACAGTCAAACTAATAGATCCTTAATTATTGAATTGTTTAGCGATACTGAAATAACTGTAATTGAAGCAGGAAATGGTCAGGTTGCTGTAGAAAAAGCAATAAATTTATTACCCGATCTGATATTAATGGATATACGAATGCCGGTTTTAGATGGTTATGAAGCTGTAAAACTAATCCGTGCCGATAAATTAAGTAAAAACATTCCTGTTATAGCCTTAACAGCCTCTATATCAGATGAAAATAAAGATAAATATACTGATTCGGGTTTTAATGCTGTTTTACTTAAGCCGTTAGATATTGAAGTGTTATTGCAAGAAGTTTCAAAGTATTTACCTTTTGACAGATTAGATAAAGAGTTGCAAGTTGAGAAAGAAGCCGAAAATTTAATTGAATCCCTTGAAGCAAGTAAGCCAAATCTTAACAAACTGCAAATTGCAATAGTAGATTTAAAGGAATTGATTCCGGTACAGGAAAAATTAAAAAAACAGAAGTTTGTAAATGATATCCTTCTTTTTGCAAAACAGATAGGAGCAGTCGGAACAAAATATAAAATCTCTTATATATCAAAATATGCAGATGATTTAGTTTTTTATACTGAAAATTTTGATACAGAGAAAATGGAAAAATCAATCAATAATTTTCCCAATCTAATTTTAGAATTAGAGCAGTATTTAAAAAAATAATTATGGAAGATCCAAATTATAAATTGTTGATAGTAGATGATTTACCGAAAAATTTGATGGTTCTTGGTAATATTCTGTTAAAAGAAAATTTTCAAATTGCTTATGCTAAAAGCGGAAAAGAAGCTATAGCGCAGGCTCTTGAAAATGATTTTGATTTGATTTTACTCGATATTATGATGCCGGAAATGGATGGCTACGAAGTTTGTCGTATTTTGAGGAAAGAGAAGCAAACAGCAAAAACGCCAATTATTTTTTTAACTGCAAAAAATGACACAGAAAGTATTGTAAAAGGTTTTGAAGCAGGAGCACAGGATTATTTAACTAAACCATTTAATACTAATGAATTACTGGCTCGTGTGCATACTCACTTGGAGTTGAAAAAGAATAGGCAAAGACTCGAAATACTAAATAATACATTAGAAGAAAAAGTAAAAGAAAGAACAGCAGAGCTTGAAAAAGCTAATAAAAAAATAGAGACCTTAGACAAAGCAAAGTCGGCTTTTTTAGGGTTAATTAGTCACGAAATAAGAACTCCTCTAAATGGAATTATTGGTTTTTTGGATATTCTGAAGCAAAGTATAGAAGGTGATAACAGGGAATTGATTGATATGACTGTTGAAGCAGCCGAACGACTTTATAATTTTTCGGAATTGTCTTTATTAATAACTCAATTGAATGTTGATACATATCAACTTCAAAATAAAAATATCAATTTTATTCATTTGCTCGATAATGTGAGAGAAAAAATAAATGAAAAATGGAAAGACGAAAGACAAATTAATTTTCGGCAATCCATTCAGTCACAGTCATCTGTTTTGAAATTAGATCAGGTATTGATAGAAAAAGTTCTGTTTAGTTTACTCGATAATGCAGTAAAATTTTCAGAGGATAAAGCACAAGTTGATTTAAGTGTTTATAATGATTCCGGATACTTAGTTTGTGAAATTCAAGATAATGGTTGTGGATTTACCGACGAAGCACTTTCGTATGCTTTTGAACCTTTTACCGGAGAAAAACAGCACGATATAGAAGGTTTTGGATTAAACCTTGCGGCAGCAAAGTTAATTGTTCAGGCGCATGAAGGTAGGATAGATGTCGAAAATAATGCAGACAAAGGAGCAAAAGTGAGGCTGTACTTAAAAGAAACGTTTTAATAGCTAAGTTTTGTTACCATATAATGAGTTCCTATCTAATTTATCTGAATTTGTAGCTAAAGCATTTTTTTTATCTTTGACCGAAATAAGAATTTAAAGAGAAAATATTTATGAAACTATTAGAAGGAAAAACGGCTCTTGTTACAGGTGGCTCTCGTGGAATTGGTAGAACTATATGTTTGAAATTTGCTGAAGAAGGTGCCAATATTGCCTTTTCTGATTTGATTATGGATGAAAATGTTGAATCCTTAGTTAAAGAAATTGAAGCAATGGGTGTTAAAGCTAAAGGTTACGCTTCGGATGCCAGTTCTTTCAGTCAATCGGAAGAAATGGTGACAGAAGTTGCCAAGGAATTTGGGAGTATTGATATTTTGGTAAATAATGCAGGAATAACACGCGATAGTCTTTTAATGCGAATGGATGAAGCCGATTGGGATTTGGTAATTAAAGTAAATCTTAAATCGGTATTTAACCTAACAAAAGCCGTTCAGAAATATATGTTAAAACAACGTTCGGGTTCTATTATTAATATGAGCTCTGTTGTTGGTGTGAATGGAAATGCCGGTCAGTCAAATTATTCTGCCTCTAAAGCAGGATTAATAGGTTTCACTAAATCTGTTGCCCAAGAATTGGGATCACGTAGTATTCGTTGTAATGCTATTGCACCTGGTTTTATTGAAACTAAAATGACCGAAAAACTTCCGGAAGATATTAGAAAAATGTGGATAAAAACTATTCCTCTTCGTCGTGCCGGACAGGCTATCGATGTTGCAAATGTTGCTACTTTTTTGGCTTCCGAACTTTCAACATATGTCACCGGACAGGTTATTAATGTTTGTGGAGGAATGAGTACTTAAAACATAGAAAAATATATTTTAAATAAGCCTGTTCGTTAATTTTTTTATCTAACAGGCTTCTCTTTTTCATTATTAACAATAACAGGCTAATGACAAGTACTTTTTTTTACATTATAATAATTATCCTTGTTTTTAACTTTTTGCTGGAAACCGGATTAACTCTATTGAATTATTTTTATCCTCAGAGGGAATTTCCATTATTCTTATCTAGAATCTATAGTAAGGAAAAATATGAGAAGTCGCAGGCTTATGAGCAGGCAAAGCTGAAATCAGGAATGTTTATTTCTCTTGTTCAGTTTTTAGTTGTTTTTGCCTTCTTTTATTTTGGCGGATTTGCTTATGTCGATTCTTTTGTACGTAGTCAAAGCAACCATTATATTGTTCAGAATCTGTTATTCTTTGGTTTGCTAGCATTTGTGTCGGATATTCTTATGATTCCGGTTTCTATTTATCACACATTTTATTTAGAAGAAAAATTTGGTTTTAATAGAACTTCTATAAAAACATTTGTGCTTGATAAGCTGAAAGCTTGGTTGTTAATGATTATTATTGGGGGTGGAATCTTATCGCTTGTAGTTTTTATTTATGAATTATCAGGCTCAAATTTTTGGTGGCTAACTTGGCTCACAATAAGTTTAATAAGTTTGTTATTTACCGCTTTTTACTCTGAAATAATTGTTCCTATATTCAATAAGCAAACACCTTTGGAAGAAGGAAGTTTGAGAAATGCAATTGAAATTTTTTCTAAAAAGGCAGGATTTCAATTGGATAACATTTATACTATCGATGGCTCTAAACGCTCAACTAAGGCAAATGCATATTTTAGTGGGATAGGATCAAAGAAGAGAATTGTACTTTATGATACTTTAATTAAAGATTTGGAGGAGGAAGAATTAGTTGCCGTATTAGCGCATGAGATTGGGCATTATAAAAAGAAGCATACAATAGTTGGTGTTATATCAAGTATTATTCAAACAGGAATTATGCTTTTTATTCTTTCCTTTTTTATCTCTAAAGATAGTGATATTGCTATAAATCTGGCGCAAGCGGTAGCAGGGAATAATGAACAGGTAAGTTCTTCGTTTTATTTGGGAATTATTGGTTTTGGTTTAATTTACAGTCCTATAAGCCTAATCTTTGGACTTCTATCTAATTTAATATCAAGAGCCAACGAATATGCTGCTGATGCTTTTGCCGTGAAATATGGATTAGCTAAAGCTTTAGGAAATGGATTGATTAAACTAACTGCAAATAACTTATCAAAAGTATATCCTCATCCGCTTTATATCTTTTTCTATTATTCGCACCCTAGTTTACTGCAAAGGATAAATAGAATGAATATTCCTGAATTTAAAGATTAATTAGAAACATCTTTTTGCTTGCACTTTAAAGCCAACTCTAAGTATTTATCGGCTTGATTGTATTTCTTTTGAGCCGTCATAACTGATGCTAATAAATAATAGGTGTCAATAAAGCAAGAATCTTTTTCCATAGCCGTTGTTAAATCATTTATAGCATTAGTTGTATCTCCTTTATAAAGATAGGCTCTAGCACGATAAAAATATGCTTTATCGTGATTAGGATTGATATGTATAAGATGGTTGAATTCTTGAAAAGCCAAATTGTAATCTTCTAAATTCCATCTTATACAGGCTTCTCCAAATAAAGCTGTACCATTATTGGGATTTCTTTCTAAAGCATTTGAAAAATCTATTAAGGCAAGAGAGTAATTCTCGAGTGAATAATAACAAAACCCACGAAAAGCATGAGCTTCATCATTTCTTGTATTTTTTTTAATAGCCTTAGAAAAATAGGGGATAGCCTCGTTATATTTCCCTTCGAGAAAAAGAACTTTTCCCTGCTCAACAAATTCAATATCTTTTCTTGTATTGCAGCTTAGTGTAATGCTTAAAAAAATAAAACTAAATAGAATTACCTTTATATTTTTCATAAGGAAGTAAAGGTAAGAAATATGTGTGAGTTATCAGTCTAATCGTTTGCTTTATTACCTAACATTGGAACAAAGCGGAATTTTCCATGAAGCCGTTTTTCATAATCTTTTTCACTAACACGCCTGATACAGGTCATTTCCTGTAAGTTCTTATCTATATCAACGGGAATTACTAAGCGACCTCCGACTTTTAATTGTTTAAGTAATTCTTCAGGAACAAAAGGAGCTCCTGCTGTTACAATTATTTTGTCAAAAGGGGCAAATGCAGGAAGCCCTTTATAGCCGTCGCCATAAAATAGTTTAATACGATAATTGAATTGTTTTAGGAATTTTTTTGTTTTTGCAAAGAGTCTTTTCTGCCTTTCTATACTTAAAACTTTTGCTCCCATCTCAGCAAATACGCAAGCCTGATAACCGCTTCCGGTGCCAACTTCTAAAATAGTTTCCCCTGCCTTTATTTCAAGTAATTCTGTTTGAAAAGCAACTGTGTAAGGTTGTGAAATAGTTTGTCCAGAACCAATAGGAAAAGCCTGATCTTGATAGGCGAATTCTAAAAAGGAAGAGTCTAAAAATAAATGCCTGGGAATATTATTGATAGCTTGTAAGACAGCTTCGTCTTTAATTCCTTTGGCTCTGACTGTCTCTACAAGTTTTTTACGTAATCCACGATGTTTATAAGTATCGTTTAGCATTCTTACTGTTAATTTTTTTGCGAAAATAAACAATTCAAGCTTGTCAAAAAAAATTACTTTTGTAAAAAAATTAACAATGTCTATATTAAAAATTGGTGTTTTAGGAGCCGGTCATCTTGGTAAGATTCATATTAACTGTATAAAAGAAATAAACGAGTATAAACTTATTGGTTTTTACGATCCTAACGAAACTATAGCTTTAGAAGTTGAGACGGAAAAACAAATAAAACGCTTTTTTAATATCGACGAATTAATTGATGCCGTTGATGTTATAGATATTGTTACTCCAACTTTATCACATTTTGATTGTGCTGTTAAGGCACTAAAGAGTGGAAAGCATGTGTTTATTGAAAAGCCAGTTGCCGCTACTGCCGAAGAAGCAGAGCGTTTAATAGAAATTGCCAATGAAGCGCATGTAAAAGTTCAAGTTGGGCATGTAGAGCGTTTTAATCCGGCATTTATTGCTGCTCAGCCATTTTTGGATCAACCTATGTTTATAGAAACACATCGTTTGGCTCAGTTTAATCCGCGTGGTACTGATGTTCCGGTAGTTTTAGATTTGATGATTCACGATATTGACATTATTTTGAGCGTTGTAAAGTCTAAAATTAGAAAAGTAAGTGCAAGTGGAGTTGCGGTTGTTAGTGACACCCCTGATATTGCAAATGCTCGTTTGGAATTTGATAATGGCTGTGTTGCCAATTTAACGGCTAGCCGTATTTCAATGAAAAATATGCGTAAGTCACGATTTTTTCAACGCAATGCTTATATTGCTATAGATTTTCTTACAAAAGAGGCTGAAATGGTTCAGATGAGTGATGTAAACTCTGAAACTGATTCTATGGCTATGGTTTTGGAACTGGGTGAAGGCAAAACGGATAAAGAGATTAAATTTATTAAGCCATCCATCGATAATACTAATGCGATAGTCGAAGAATTGAGAAGTTTTCAGAAAGCTATTAAAAACAATAACAAGCCAATAGTTTCGTTATTTGATGGATATAATGCATTAGATATTGCACAAAAAATTCTAAATAAGATTAATGTTTAATTGCCATCTCGTTTATGAATAAGAGCTTACAGACATTAAAATATATCATAGTCGATATTTTATCGGCGGAGATAGTGTGGCTTAGCTTCTTTATTTATCGGCAATCCTTGATTGACAATAATTTATATGCTAATATTTCCAGTATCTTCAGTGAATCTACTTTCTGGTTTGGCTTTGTTTTATATCCGTTTTTTTGGAATATCTTATATGTTTCGGCCGGAATGTATAGAAGAGTTTATCGTAAAACACGTCTAATTGAACTTGAACAAACCGTAGTTATTTCTTTGCTTGGTGTTTTTCTTCTGTTTTTTATCTTAATAATAGACGATAGAGTGCTTTTAAGCAGAAATCAAGCAGGCTTATTCTTTGTTTTTTTACTTAGCCATTTTGTATTGACTTACATCGGACGTTTGCTTATTACGCATCGAACTATAAAAAAAATTCATTCTCGGCAGATTGGATTCAATACTATATTAATAGGAACAAATGGAAATGCAATTAAAGTATTTAATGATTTGGAAAATCAGAAATATTCATCCGGAAATAATTTTGTAGGATTTGTAAATGCCAAGAAGTACGAAAAATATAAAATAGCATCTGTATTACCTTATCTTGGAAGTATTGCTGATTTAGCGAAACTTATTGAGGAGTATGCTGTTGATGAGGTAATTATTGCTATTGAAAGATCGGAAACAGATTTAGTAACTTCAATAATTACCGAGCTTGAGCTTTTTGATGTTGTAATTAAAATTATACCCTTGTTTCACGATTATATTTTTGGAAATGTAAAAACTACTGGAATTTTTCAAACTCCATTAATAGAGATATCGCCCGATTTAATGCCTGTTTGGCAATTTAGTATTAAGCGTTTGATTGATATAGTATTTTCAATATTTGCAATAATTATTCTTAGTCCTATTTATATCATAACGGCTATTGGGGTCAAGATGTCTTCATCGGGACCTATAATTTATTCGCAGGAGCGTGTGGGAAAGCGCGGGCAAAGTTTTAAAATGATTAAATTTCGTTCAATGTATGTTGATGCGGAAGCCGATGGCCCGCAACTTTCCAGTAAGTCAGATGCACGAACAACTCCTTTTGGAGGCTTTATCAGAAAATTGCGTATTGATGAAATTCCTCAATTTTTTACCGTTTTAAAAGGAGATATGTCTATTGTTGGTCCTCGTCCGGAAAGGCAGTTTTATATAGATAAAATGCTGGATCGTGCTCCTCATTTTAAACTGATGCAAAAAGTTAAGCCCGGTATGACAAGTTGGGGACAGGTGAAATTTGGCTATGCAGAGAATATAGATGAAATGATAGAACGTTTACAGTATGATATACTGTATTTAGAAAATATGTCTCTTGCAATGGATTTTAAGATAATGATTTGGACAGTTCTTATTGTAGTTCAAGGACGAGGAAAATAGTTTTAATATACGTTCTGATTTCTTTTAAAACTATTTATAAAAGTTTTTATAACAATTTCAATATCAAGTAATAAACTCCAATTTTCTATATAGAATTTATCTAATCGTATTCTGTTCCTCATTTGTTCTGCACCTTGGACTTCTCCTCTAAAACCTTTGATTTGAGCTAAACCGGTAACTCCCGGTTTTACAAAATGTCTGACCATATATTTGTCAATAATTTTGGCATATTGATCAGTGAGAAAGATGGGGTGTGGTCTTGGTCCAACAACCGACATGCTTCCCAAAAAGACATTTATAAATTGAGGCATTTCATCAATACTAGTACGTCGAATAAATTTCCCGATTTTTGTCAGGCGTTGATCGTTAACGCTAGTCTGTTTTTTATCCGAGAATCCATTGGTATACATTGAACGGAATTTATATACTTCAAACTCTCCATTATTAAGACCATTACGCTTTTGTTTAAATATAATAGGTCCCTTAGATTCAAGTTTGATAAAAATACCAAGAATAGGAATCAACCAACTTAAAATAAAGATAATAACGAAGGAAGAAAAAACAATATCAAATCCACGTTTTACCCATTTAATATCGGTTTGAAAAGGGATTTCACGTAAGGCGAAGACCGGAATATAGTCGTAATATTGTAATACTAGATTTTGTCCGTAATCTACCTTAGGATCGGGAATAAACTTGATTTCAATTAAATTATTTTCTGCAAAACGGATAAGCTTATTAATCTCTTCTACTTTTAGTTCTCCCACATTGCAGTAGATTTGATGAAGGTTAATTTTTTCGGCGAAAGCAGGAATATCATCAATATTTCCTAAAAGAGGTAAATCTGTTTCTTTATTTGAGAAGAAACCTTGAAATCTGTATCCATATTCTCTTCTGCTTTCAAAAAAATCAGCTAGCTTTTTTGCGTTTTCTGCCATTCCAACAATAACTACATTTCTAAAGTTACCACCTAAAATGCGGTATCGTTTTATGAAAAAGTAGGAGAGAGCACGAAGTAGAATAACTGAGTTTGCCAAAAAGAAGAGCATTTGAAAAATATAATCAACAAGGTTCTCCGATAAATTAATTCTGTATATAGTAAAAAATGCAAAAGCCATAAATGAAAAGACCAGCATTTGTTTAAGAATATCTTTAATAATTCTGGTGAATTTTGTTAATCTGAAGATATGATAAATTCCTAAAATATTAGCTGATAAAAACCAACCTAAATTCATCATTAATAAAAAATTAACGACTTCTATACCTCGTATAGCATCAGGCAGAATGATAAAAAGATAAAGCCATAGGTTTAAAATTAGAAGATCGAGTACAATAGTAGAGGGACGCAAGTAACTTGAGTAGCGAGTTTTCATAAATTTTTATGGAAATAATTACATATGCAAAAGTATAACGAAAATAAATACCGATTATTTTATTCCAATAAAAAAATATAAAATATTTGAATATATGAGTTAGTCTTGTTTATTCTGCTGATATGTAGCCAATAAAGGAAATAAAATAAAACTGACAACACCTTTTTGCCTAAAAAGATAGGATTCCGTTAAGGCAAATGAAATAAACAAAAGCCCTACACCTAAAAGTAAGATATTTTTGTTTGTTAACGGATAAAGCACAAAGAAATAAAGCATAAGCAATATTAAAATCCCTCCAAATATTCCTAGTTCAATTAAAATTTGAGTGTATTGATTGTGTAAGTTGTATACGAAATAGCCATCGCTTTCTCCTTTTCCGGTGGGACCACGGTATAAATCGTATTCTGTGTATTTTTGATTTAAAAATGGCTGACTTGCACCAAAACCAGTACCTAAGCTTCTGTTAAATTCAGTTTTCTGCTCTATTTCATAAAAACAACGAAGCTGAAATAGCCTTAATGTAAGTCCGTTCCAATAGTGTGCCGGTCCAAAATATTCTTTTTCAAAAACATCTTCTATTTGTTTATAATTCAGTATTTCTTTAAATCTGTTTTTTGTGAAAGGACTAGTTCCTATCAAAGCTACTGCGCTAATAACTAAAATAATACCGAGGCTTAATTTTTTTTTACTAAATCCCGATGTTTTAAGGTATTTGATAAAGAATAAAAGACTTATCAGAATAAGAATACTCAAAATCATTTTGGAGCTTAATAAGAGCTGAAAACCAAATAATAATATTGTCAGAGAAATATCAAGAATCTTGCTTTTACTTTCTTTGAAAAGGATGGTATACAATAAGAAGATATAGACGAGCCCAAATAGTAGAGCGATATAGATGGCATTAGCCTCAAGAGGGGCTGTTAATTTATGATAGAAGAAGGTTTCGGTATCTTGTGTTTCTTGATAACGAAAATAAGCCAAGAGTGTAAGAATTAGACCATATAGTAAAAATATTATTGCTGAAATGCGAACGGTTTTGTCAATATCTTTAAAAGAAAAAAATTGTTTATAGCCAATCGAAAAAAGTAAGAAGGGTAAAAGTTTAATAATAGATTCAAAAGTTTCAAGCTTATCTCCCGACCAAAAATATGAGATGCATGCGAAAAGAAAAAATAATAAATAAAGCCAAGAAATCTTAGGAAAGCTAATTTTGAATTCTTTATACAAGCGGATGATAACAATTAGTGTTGTAAGCAGAAGTATTTTAGAATTCCAATGTTCGGCTAATGGTAATGTTATTAAAATCAATAACAAGAGCGCATCATTAATATTATATTTTTTTAAGAAGGCAAGCATGATTCTAAAAACGATTCGTAACTTGAATTAATTGTATCCCAAGAAAATTCTTCAAGAACTTTTTTTCTGTTTTTCTCTTTTCTCTTTTCGCAATCTGTTGTAAGTTCTACATTTAGCAATTTAGTAATATCTGCTGAAGTTTGAAAATAGAACGCTTCTTTATCTAGGATAGATCTATTAAAAGGGTTGTCGTGAGCGCAAATACAGGCTTTGGAAGCCATTGCTTCCAGTAAAGAAGGGTTAGTCCCTCCAACACTATGCCCGTGAAAATAAAGACGTGCGTGCTCACGTAAATAATTCAGTGCCGGCAGATTGTAAATCGGTCCTATAAACTGAATATTCTTATTGGATTGATATTTTTTTTGAAGTCTTTTTCCAAATTTATTTTCTGGATTTCCAACAACAATAAATGGTTGATTTATAGTTGATTTTTCAAATCCATCCAATATGGTTTCAATATTGTTCTCGGGTTCCATACGAGCAATAAGCATAGAGTAGTTTCCTGATTTAAGTTTCAGTTTATAGAATAATTCGCTATCTTGTTTTTGGTCATTATGCACTCCATAAGCAATGTATTCAGAAGTAATTCCATACTTCTTCTCAAGGTATGTTTGTATTCCTTTGGAATCTGCAATATAATAATCACTAGTTTTAACGGCTAAATATTCCGCAAGTTTTAGAAATTTACGGACACCCCAATTGTATTTGCTACGCTTCCACTCAAGCCCATCCATATTGCTGACTATTACCGTATTTTTGGGTAAATACCATCCCCAAACAGAACTGCTTGTATATCCAAGTAATAACAGTAAATCAAAGTTTTGCTTTTTGCTGTCGCGAATGCAATTAAAATCGTAAATAAACTGACCGAAAGTACCCAATTTGTTTTCGGGATCGTGCTGGTGAATTAGTTTTACACCTTGAAATTCATTTTCTTGATAGGAGTGAAGAGAAGAAGAATAAACGCTGACATCGTGCCCCTTTTGAACCATATATTGTGAGAAATATTCAGCAAATTGCTCGTAACCACTATAGCGGTTAGGTATTCCACGAGTTCCTAAAATTCCAATTCTCATTTTTTTAAAGTATCTTCAATAATATTTATGATTTTTTTTGCCCAATGCTCCCAATTGAGCTCATTTTTGTATTTTTTATGTGCATTCAAGGCAAATGTACGATAACGGTCTTTATCAAGAAAATATTTTTCTATAATGGCTGAGTAGGATTCTGCTTTAGCTTCAAAGTCAAGCATAAAACCATTTACTCCATTTTCTATTACAGACGATACTCCTCCAGTATTTGTTGCAAGAGAAGGAACGTAAAAAGCAGATGCCTCACCGTAAATTATTCCAGCACATTCTGCCCTAGTGGGCATTAAAAGAAAATGAGTTTGCTTGAAAATTAAACTGAATTTTTGATAGTCAGAAGTATTGTTTTTATTTAGAAATGGAATAATAAGCATTTTGGGGTGCTCAACAGGAGGAGTGCAACCGACTACAGTTAATTCTGTTTCAATACCTTTATTGTTTAAATGTACCAATGTATCATAAGCAATATCTCCTCCTTTTCGCTTCCAATCTACTCCTAAAAAAAGTAAGCGACAAATGGGGTCTTTAAGTTTTGCTGAATTAAAAATGGGAATATGATCGTTTATATTAGCTCCAAAGGGAACGACGAAAGTTTTATCCTTAGGCATTTTGTAATGATTAATTACATGATTTGCGGCCCATTCAGAAGCGTATATTCTAACGTGTGTTTTATTTAGAGATTTGTTTTCTATATATTCTGATTCCCAATTTGAAAAAGAAATCAAATTAGAGAATTCTGGATAATAGCCATTTATTTGAGAAAAGCTAGTGTCTCCGTAATAGTAAATGGGAAGTTCTGTGTTTAAAAATGCAATTTGTGTCGAACCTACGGGAACAAAAATTAAATCAAATTTATTAATTTTTAGTTTTAATTTGAAGAAGAAAGCATACCAAAAACTTAAAATTAAATTTTGTGCTTTGTTATACCTTTTTTTGAATAGAGCTCGACTGATTTTATCTAAGATGTAAATAATTGCTCGTGGTAATTTATCCCAGACGGGGCCAATAGCTGTTATTTGTATTCTTTGTTCTTTGAGTGCTTTAAACATCTGATAGTGGATACCTGACCAAGCTGTTTTATCAGTTGGATCTGTTGATGTTAGAAATGCAACTTTTAATTCTGACCGCATAGTATTATTTTAAATTCTGATCAGTTTTAGTCTGTCATATTGAGCGAGTAAAGCCCCAAGCAGAAGTGTATAAATGGAAGAAGTATTATAAATTCCAGAGATGATTAAGGTACTGAAGAATAAATAAATCCCTATTGCTGAAATTAAATGATTTATAGGACGCGTTTGATAGATTTCCTTTTTGGAAAATGTATGTAAATACAAATGTAAGATGAATAGTAAATAGAAAAGCAGTCCAATGATCCCCGTTTTATAATAAATTAAAATGTAGCCATTGTGCAAGTGCGAGATATAGCGCATTCCTTTTTCGTCGAGAGGGGCAACAAATAGAAGATCTACTTGTGATCCAAAGCCACGTCCTACAAGGTGTTGGAAACCACTCATTTGATCCAATGCCATTTTAGCTTCATAAGCACGCCAATGATCCCAAAGTGAGGCATGATCGTTGAGATCAACTTTTGGTAAAAATATTTCTTCTGGTGCTATTTTCATTTTGTATAAAAAGGTAGAAATGCCAGGCTCATTCCTTCTGATATCTATGGAATAGAGATAAATATAAAAGCTAACGATTAACAAAACAAACAAGCTAATATATTTAAGTGCTTTTAGAGTAATCTTGGCGTAGCCAAAAGAAGTCAATAGGAGAATAAATACAGCTATCCACATAGTTCTAGAGAAATAGAGAATGAAGGATATTCCTAAAAGACCTAAGGCATAATAAATAGTTCTTTTTTCTTTAAAAATCTGTATGTCAGGATATTTAAGACTTATAATTAAGAATACCAATGCCAAGAGTTCAACATGGTTAGAGAGTCCCGTACTGTTTCGGATAATATTTATACTCGTATTAAAAAGCTCAGGAAATGTAATAATGTTATAGATATGCCAGATAGCAAATGCCAAGCCTAAATAAACAAAGACTTGGAATATAAAGTTTGGGTCTTTAATCTTATGAATGAGTGCATAGCCCAAGAAAAGAAGTAAAATAGGTTTTAGAAAATAGGCTATATCTCTTGCAATATCCCAGTTGGAGTAGGAGTAAAAAAATAAAGTTGCTGTGCCCAGAGTAAAAATAAGGAGTAGAGGAAGAATAGTTGTGATAAAGTTACCACTTATCTTTTGATTTCTATTGTTTAGATAGAGGATACTAAGCACGATAAATAAAGCTGACGCAATTTCGAATTGAACTAAATGCAAAGGCAGAAGTAGCAAGAGCACAAAGAGGAATTTTTCGATAATATGTTTGCCTAGTTTATTCATAATTTACATTGACTTATATAACTCGGAGAAATTTTGAACATATTTCTCTTTTGAAAACCGTTTCTCCACATCTATTTTTGCATTCTTTCCAAGTTTGTTTCGCAAGGTCTTGTCTCTTGTAAGTTGCTTTAAGCCGGCGTATAAATTGTTTTTGTCATTTGGTTTAAAAAGCCATCCTGTTTTTTTGTCTTCGATGATTTCCGTTAAACCACCATGTGCAGCTGCTACTACGGGTTTCCCCATCAGCATAGCTTCAATAGCAACTAAACCAAAGGGTTCTGGTTCTGTTGAGGGTACCACGGCAATATCAATACTCGACCAGTATTTCCATATTTCCGGACTAAAAGGATGGATTTGTACATAAGTCTCCAGTCCTTTAGAAATAATAAGATTCTTTAAATCCAATAAATAATGTTCTTGGCCGGGTGGAGGAGAACCAACAATTAATAAATAAACTCCTGACGTTTCTTTTTGTAACTTTTCAAAAGCTTCTAACAGTAAAATTTGTCCTTTCCAACGGCTTATCCTTCCAACCATACCAATCACAAGAGTATCAGAAGCCAAGTTCATTTCTTCTTTTTTAAAATGATTTATTTCTTCAAGGCTGTACAATTTATCGGGTTTTTCTATTCCATTGTAGATTATACTGGATTTAGCTCTTAGATTCTTATTGTCCCGTATTAAACTGGTAAACGAGGCTTTGGAATTAAACACCACTTTAGAAGAGAAGCTGTTGACTAAAAACCGATATAGTTTATTTGCAAGGATAGGGCTCTCAATAATCTCATGTACATGCCAAAGATGTTTAATACGAAATAATTTAGCATAAAAAGCTCCAAGCAGAACGGCTAATGTGTTTGAGTGAATACAGTCGATATTTAAGTTCTTGGTTTCTCTTCGTATAGTTTTAGTTGAACTAAAAAAGTGATAAACAAAAAGAGATAGTTTTTTTAATGTAAACATATCTCTCGAAAGCTTTAATACAGGACTGACGATATATTTTATGTTGAAATTTTGAAATTCACCGGTAAGAGGTCCTTCTTCCGGAACAATAACTATAACTTTATGTCCTTTTTTCGACATTCCTATAACAAGCTGTAATAAAGTCTTATCGCTTCCATATAGTTCTGCCGATTGATGAATAAAAAGTATGGTTTTCATTCTTTATATTTGCTTAAATACTTTTTTATAAAATAGATTTATGTTTAAAAAGAATAAACTAAGCCATTTATTAAACCCTCTTTTATGCTTACGAATATAAGTCTTATATGAGTTAATTAAGAGTTTTTCACGGTTTTTATTAAACCCTACATAATGCGTAAATCTAAGAGAAGATATAAAAACACTTTTTTTATCTAAAGCTTGAACTTTCTTGTTAAAATCTACATCTTCAACATACATAAAATAAGATTCATCGAGACCATTTACCTGATTCCATATTTCTTTAGTTGTAAGTAAGAAAGCTCCCGAAATCCAATCTACATCAACATATTCAGTTTGTGAATTCGATATTTTCTGATTTATTTCGCTTAAATTAATTTGTAAGGTCTTTAGTTTTAGGAAATTATATGGTTTAGGGAATTTGCCAAAAGAGGCGGTAAACTTATTCTGTCCATCTAACATTTTAATCCCAATAATTCCTATCTCTTGGTTACTATCAAGTAAATCAATTGCAGGTTTAATATTTTCAATCAATAATGTATCGTTATTTAATAAAAGGATAAAGTCTCCTTTTGCTTGAGCTGCTCCTGTATTATTTGCAGCAGCAAATCCCGTATTTTTTTTGTTTTTTATTAATTGGATATTCGGATATTCCGTCTCAATTATTGATACGCTTTTATCGGATGAGTTATTATCCACAACAATTATTTCAAAGCTAAAACCTTTGCAATGATAATATATAGAGTCAAAACAAGCTTTTAGATAGCCTTCTCCATTATAATTGACGATAATAATTGAAAGTTTAGTCATATGTAGATATTTAGTATTTCCAGTTTGATAAGTCTTTATGGATTAAAAGTTCTAACTTATTAATTTCATCCTTAAAATATTTAGTGTAAATCATTTTTCTCATTTCGCTAGGAAGTTCTTCTTTATTCGAAATAGGTTTTAAATTGGCTTGATTTAAATTGTGCATTAGTTTTCCTCTTAAAGCTTGAGATGGAATTAAAAGATGCCCGATTTTTTTAAACCAGAGGGGCTTATAGATAAAGTCTCGAATTATTTTGTTTTTGGGCTCATGGGCTACATTACTTGCTTTTTGAAATTCAAAGTCAAAAGGTTGTAAACCAAGGAAGTTACTTATGTGATTGATAGATTCTTTAAGATTCTGAGTAAAATTCTCAAACTTGATGATGTAAAAATTTTCTGAAGGAAACGTATTGAAATAGGATTGAATCTGAGGAGAATAAAGGCTTCTTCCTACATAACTAAGATGTGCTTTTCCAAAACTTGTATTTACGCGTTCCAATTCGCTTTCTAAGGCCTTTTCAAACGAAAGTTTTTCATAGCCTCGGCTTTTTGCCATCAAGTAAGATGAGTAAGCTCTGTCTATTGGATTACGAAGTATAATAATAAATTTCAATTCTTCACCAAAAGCTTCTTTAATTCGTTCCGGACAAGTTTCGCAAGCCAAATATTCAGGGTCAATTTCTCCAACTACTTTATGGTCAGGAATTGGAGGGAAGTAAAATGAAAAATAATAATCTAATCCCTTTTTGTAAGTTTCTTCGTCATTGAAATAGTGACTTTCTTTATACTTAGGTAGTACTACATCTGGATGCTGCTTCAAAATATCGTGCAATGTAGTTGTCCCTGATTTTTGAGCTCCTAAACCGAAAAAATTAACTGACTTATTCATTTATCTGTTGATTTAATTTTGGGATAAACTTTATTCCACAATTTATTGTCTAAGAATCTCTTATTTGAAAATAGGGGAGAGAATATTCTACTTAGTTTAAATATAAATTCTGAGTGAAACTTTATAAAAGGATTTGGATAGATATCGGTGCTTCTAAAATAATTTAATATCCTAAGTGCTCTAATCCTTTTATTTTGAAGTGATTTATTTATAATCTTGGAATTTTTGGAAATAGAATTTTTGTTTAAAACTTGAAGGAATAAATCAATATTTTTGATAAAGGCTTGTTTATCTTTAAGAAAATCTTCGTATTCAAGAACTAAGACTTTTTGTGAACCAAATAAATTAATATATGTCTTAATAAGTATGTCAGACTTAAAATAGTTAATAGATGGGCCTTTCGTTTTCCAAGTATTCGTAGTTACAAACTGGTAGAGCGTTCCGACATAACCTTCTGAAACCACCTGTTTATAAACAGATTCTATAGCTGATCTTGGTTCTCGTTTAATGATAATTATTCTTGCTTCTGGAAAACAGTCTTTAATTCTTTCAGCGATTTGTATATTGTCACATCCTCCACTTATGGGGTGACCGGATAGGCGTTCTGCTGATATAACTAAGTTTTTTTGTTTATTGTCTTTTGTTACTCTTGAAAATAAGGAAGCGCATTTCTTCTTTGAGAAGGGAAGTTCAGGGTTGATTAGATAACTTATAAAAGGATCATTCCATGGTTCTGTAAAGTTATTAATTAGTTCTAATTCAGTGTGTTGTGAAAAATACACCTGCTGCATCCAACTTGTAGCTGTTTTATGAAAACCTATATGGAATGTTATTTGATTCATCTTAGTTTAAGTGAAAAAGGATAGAAATTAAAAGAACGTTTTATGCCAATTATTGCCAAAACATTCAAAAGAATAGTGGTTAATGTTGTGGCTATTGCTGCTCCAATAATTCCGTAGTTTTTAATGAGGAAATAGTTGAGTATAATATTTGAGATTGCAGCTATTATCGTGAAATTTCGTAATGAGATTTGCTTGTTTGTCATATTTAAAACCAAGCTTACACTTCCGCTTAAAGCATTGAATAGCATACCTATAGAAAGAATAATTAAAGTCATCTCTCCTTCTAAAAAACCATCCCCAAACAGATTAAGTAAGGGTTTTCTGAATGCTATGATGACGATGATTAGCGGAATAGTGAGTAGTGTAACGACTTGTGTGGCTTGTTGTACTTTTGTTTTCAGACCGGAGAAATCTTTTGATTCAAAAAGTTTGGCTATTTGCGGACCGAGAACAATATTAACAACATTGATGATGATTACGGTAAGTGTTGCTACTTTGTAGGCTGCATTATAAATACCAACATCAGCTTTAGGGACAAGTATACCTAACATAAAGATATCTGTCCAATTGGAGATAAAAATAAAAGTAGAACTGAATAGCATTGGAAGAGCAAGACGAAATAGATCTTTAAGTTGGTAATCTTGACCTGTATTAACTTTCCAAGGAAAGTAGATTAATCCAAGAATAGCGATAAAAGCAAAGCCAATAAGGTAGCTTAGGAATGCTAATTCAGATTTCTGATTACCTGTGAACCGTAAATAGAATAAGATTAGGATAAGAATAAAGGAGGGGAGAATAAAAGTAAAAAGGCCATATTTGATAAATTGTAGGCTTCCTCTAAAATATTCATTCGTAAATCTATGTAGGACTAATAAAGTAAAGAATAGGCTTAGGTACAAAAAATAAACCTGAAGAGATGAATCATGAAAAATGGTGATTGCTAAGAAAGATTTAAGTAGATAAATAATCAGACTTCCTGTGAGTCCGGAGATGATTAAAATAATGAGTGATTTCTTTAAATAGTTATTTAGCGGTTTGTTCTTACTATGAAAGGAGGGGCTTGAACTCAATTTTACAATGGCTGTAGGAATACCAATAGAAAAAATCATAATTGCAAACAAACTGAAGTTTACCATTATAGAGTACCTTCCATATACTTCTGCACCATAAAATTGAGAAATAAGGATAGCTA
>Ga0164318_10000370_pt1 | contig 32894 bp, 35 predicted proteins | sample GuaBasSedimGuay9_FD_113734 | JGI IMG/M metagenome (GOLD analysis project Ga0164318, IMG submission 113734) | Subseafloor sediment microbial communities from Guaymas Basin, Gulf of California, Mexico - Guay9, Core 4571-4, 0-3 cm | ecosystem: Environmental > Aquatic > Marine > Hydrothermal vents...
CCTTGTGGTTACAGGTGTGGTTACTGCCCTTGTTTATCTGTTCTATTCAAGCAGGGACTGATCTGTGCGAAGTTTTCCTTACGGTGTTATCGCTGCAGTTGCTGTCCTGTTTTCCGGATGTGGCCCCGGAGGTACTGATGAGGGTCTCCGTGAACAGGCTGATGTGCTTTTTACTGCCGGCAGGTATGCACAGGCCATGTCTCTTTACGAAGATCTTGCCGCTACGGGGGAACACTACCAGTGGCAGTTGCAGTACAGGCTGGCGGAAACGGCGGTTCTTGCAAGCCAGGCAGAGAGAAACAGAAACTACAGACAGCGTGCCCGAACAGCTCTTGATACTCTCTCAAAGAACCCGGGAGACTGTGAACCGTCGGCTATCGGTCATTTGTGGAGAAGGCTTGGCTGGGAAATGGTTCGAGATAACGATTCTCTGCAGGCATACGACGCTTTCGGGATGGCGATTGAAATTGCACCGGACCTGAATCAGGTTTTTGAGGAAGAGTGGCTCCTCAGAGGGAAGTACGCCTCTGTTCACCTGGCGGCGGTTGCACATATTCCGGATTCTTTAACAGGCACTGCGGCCGAGGACAGTATTCTCAGGTATGCTGCTGAACTTCATATTGTAGAGCTGGACAGAATACCGCTTGTCAGAACTGACCTTAGAGGAGACATGCTGTTTGCGAGAGCCAGGCTTCTTCAGTACACCACCGGCCGCGAGGAGGATGAGCTTGCAGTTCTTACAGAGCTGGACCGAATGGGGCTGCTGAACTCGTCAAACAGACAGAGAAGAATGGATATCCTTTTGCAGCTTGCAGAACAGGACGCTTTTCAGGGAGATTCAGGAATGGCACGGGAAAGGCTTCTGGAAGTCTGGAATTCCAGTTTTACCGGTGCCCGTGTTCAGGCAGCTCTGCAGCTGGGAATAATGGCAGAGGGTTCCGGGAACAACACTGATGCATTGATGTGGTACAACAGAGCATGCCAGATTTCTCCCGGTCTGAGTTCTGCGGCATCAATGGATGCTGCTGCACGAAGAGATTCACTGCGATACCTTGGAACCCCATAATTCAAGAGGAAACTATGATTAAATTTGGATTGCTAACCGTTGTGTTGATCGTGGTGGCTGGCTGTGGCTCATTTCCCTCCACACAAGGTATGGAGAGAGAGCAGATTATTCAGCTTGCAGACCAGTACTACCAGAGTGATAAATGGGCTCAGGCATCTTTTCTGTACACGGAACTCATGTTTCGCTATCCGGGAGACATGGAAACAGATATGTTCCTGTACCGCAGCGGTATGGCGGACAGGAACCAGAAACTCTGGGCCGACGCTGAGTTTTATTTCTACAGAGTTGTAAACGAGTTCCCCAGAGGAGTGTGGGCAGATGATGCCCAGTTTGCTCTTGCAGAAACCATGTGGATGCAGCGAAGAGACTACAGGAGAGATCAGACCCAGGTAATCAGAGCCAGCGAAGAGATCGCCCGTTTTATCGAAACCTACCCAGGCTCCCCGCTTATGGATTCAGCTGATGAACTCTCAATAAGGATCAATGATCATCTTGCCATGAGGGCTTTGTTTATAGGCAGGTTCTACATTCACCGTCATGAAACCGATGCGGCACTTCTGTACCTTCGGGATGCACTGGACAGCTATGGTGAAACTTCATGCAGAGGGGCAGTTCTTATTGCAATGGGAGATCTCTACCGGTCAATGGACAACAGCTACTCCGCAAAAACCTACTACTCACGGGCTCTTGAAACCTGTGAACTTACAGCCAGCGAGGAAGAGGAGGCCATGAGGGGGCTTCAGGAGTTAGAGTGAAAAAAGGCTATTTAGGTGGTACTTTTGACCCGCCTCACCTGGGACACCTGATACTGGCACAGGAAGCACTGGAACGCTATTCCCTGGGAAAAGTATTGTTTGTTCCTTCCAGAATTCCTCCGCACAAGACCGTTTCAGAGATAACAGAGTTTGAAATCAGACTTCAGATGCTTGAACTGGCTGTTGAAAACAACAGTTGTTTCGGGGTGGCAGATCTGGAATCCAGGGGTCAGCCTTCCTACACTGTAGATATGCTCAAACGAATTTCATCACCTGATTCCAGGCCATACTTCATCATAGGGATGGACAGCCTGAAGGAAATGCACGGGTGGAAGCAGCCGGACAGGGTTCTTGAACTGGCAGATGTGGTTGTAGGCACCCGCCCCGGGAGTGATCCTTCATCGGTAGAACCGGAATTTCTGGAAAGAGTGAGACTTTTCAGCTTTCCCGGTGTCTGGATCTCTTCATCTGATGTAAGGAAAAGGGTAAAAGCCGGCAGGAGTATTTCCTACCTTGTACCGGAGAGTGTAGAGTCTTATATAATGAGCAGGGGGTTGTATGGGGCAGAAAAAGGCCATTGATACCATTCTTGATGCCATTGTTACCGATCAGGTAAGTGATGTACACTTCAAAGTGGGAACGCCGCCTCTGGTCAGGCGATCCGGTGCGATAATGCGCGCACAGGGCTTTCCGAGCTTTACAACTCAGCATCTTGTTCAGATAACAGATGAACTCACAAACGAGGCACAAAGGGAACAACTTAAATCCGGTTCTGAGGTGGATCTTGCCTACAGTCTTGCCGGAAAAGCCCGGTTCAGGGTCAATATCTTTTATCAGCGTGGAACCCCAGCCATAGTAATGAGAAAAATACCGTTCGAAATTCCAGAACTGGATCAGCTTGGTCTGCCTGGGATCGTGAAGGAAATATGCTCCGAACAGAGAGGGCTTGTTCTTGTTACAGGAGCAACCGGAAGCGGAAAATCTACAACGCTTGCCGCTATGATCAACGAGATAAATGAAAACAGAGAAGTGCACATTGTAACGATTGAAGACCCCATCGAGTTCATACATCCAGACAAAAAGTGTTCTGTCTGTCAGAGGGAAGTGGGTATAGATACAAACTCGTGGCCTTCCGCGCTTCACGCGGTATTTCGTCAGGACCCCGATGTGATACTTATCGGAGAAATGCGTGACGCTGAGACTGCAATGATTGCTCTCAGCGGTGCGGAAACCGGTCATCTGGTTATGAGTACCCTCCATACCACAGACGCTTCGGAAACGATCAACAGAATTATCGATATGTTCCCGGCATTTCAGCAGAAGCAGATTCGTATTCAGCTTGGCGGTCTTCTCAAGGCTGTTATCTCTCAGAGGCTCCTTCCCGATGTTTCCGGAAATGGAAGGGTTCTCGCCGCAGAGGTTATGGTTCACACAGCCACCATAGGTAACTGTATAACCGATCCTGAGAAGTCTTACCTTATCCATGAAACAATGGAGCAGGGCGGCAGCCAGTACGGAATGCAGACTTTTGATATGTGTCTTCTGGAGCTGCTGCAGAAAGGGCGTATCAGTGAGGAAACAGCACTTGCCGCTGCTACCAACCCCAACTCCCTGGTGTTAAGAATCAAAGGTGTGGAATCAGCGGATGACTGGAGGATGGAATAGCATGATTAATTTAAGCGTAACAGCAATCTGGGCCGGTGGTGTAACAATTCTCGCTATCGCGGTGTTTCTGCTTGTACTGGGACTGAGGGCTCAGAAGCGTCCCAACAAAACTGGTGACAGTGCAATGATTGGTGAGACCGGAATAGTCAGAAAGACGGCCGGTTTCAGAAACAGACTGGTTGTTGAAGTCCGGGGAGAACAATGGTGGAGCAAGATGAATGTTTCGGCAGATGTCTCGTCCGGATCCGAGATAAAGGTAACAGGAGTAGATCCTGACGATTTGATTCTTGTTGTTGAACCTCTGGAAAGGAGATAGAATGCCAGCAGCGATCTGCATTCCCGGTGTAATACTGTTTTTCCTTGTTTTGAGTTCTTTGAGAGTACTGAAGGAATATCAGCGAGGCGTGGTGTTCAGGCTTGGTAAGGTGATTGGTCTGAAGGGTCCCGGGCTTGTCTTCGTATTTCCCATAATTGATACTATGAAGAAGGTAGATCTCAGAGTTATAACAATGGACATTCCTCCACAGGATGTAATCACCAGAGACAATGTGAGCGTGAAGGTTAACGCAGTTACATACTATCGTGTGATCGATCCCAGAAAGGCTATTCTAGAGGTAACGAACTACATGTATGCCACCAATCAGCTTGCTCAAACTACGTTAAGGAGTGTGCTCGGTGAAGCCACCCTTGACGAACTCCTTGCTAACAGAGATGAGATAAACGGTAAACTGCAGGATATTCTTGACAGAATGACAGATCCATGGGGAATAAAGGTATCCACTGTTGAGGTCAAACATGTTGACCTTCCAGAGGATATGCAGAGGATGATGGCCAAGGAGGCTGAGGCGGAAAGAGACCGCAGGGCGAAGATCATCCGTGCCGACGCTGAGCTTCAGGCATCTGTCAAGCTGGCCGAGGCTGCTGAGGTGCTGGACCACCATCCGTCTGCACTACAGCTCAGGTACCTTCAGACCCTTACCGACATCGCTGTAGAAAACAATTCTACAATAGCGTTCCCCATACCTATGGATCTGATTACTCCCTTTATTAAAAAGATGACGGAGTAACCAATGATTTTGAAGGGTACGGTAACCGCACTTGTTACGCCCTTCAGGAACGGGCTCGTCGATCACGAATCCCTGAGGAAACTGGTGGAGTTCCAGATTTCTTCAGGGGTTCAGGGTCTTCTGGCCTGCGGATGCACAGGAGAACCGGCTACCCTTTCAGAGAGGGAAAAGCTGGATGTGATCCATACCGTTCTTGAAGCTGCCGACGGAAAAGTATCTGTAATCGCCGGAACCGGCACCAACGCAACAGCCTCCACTGTAAGCTTTACGGAAACTGTGAGCAACTCAGGAGTGGATGCCGTTCTGGTAATAACTCCCTACTACAACAAGCCCACTGCACAGGGGCAGCTTGCCCATTACAATGCAGTGGCAGATGCCAGCAGGAAGCCGGTGATTATCTACAATGTTCCAGGAAGAACTGGAACAAACATGACTGTTGAAACAATTGCAAGACTTGGAGAACACCCCAATATTGCAGGTGTAAAGGATGCAGCCGGAAACATAGAAAGGGTAACTCAGCTTCGCTCGCTTTCATCCATGACTTACATGAGCGGCGATGATCACTTAAGTCTTTCCCAGGTCTTTATGGGGGGAGATGGCGTTGTTTCTGTGGCATCAAATGTTGTGCCGTTTCAGATGAGCAGCATGATTCAACTCGGCTTGAGTGGTAAGGTAAAACAGGCAAGAGAGTATCACGACAGCCTGTACTCGCTGTTCAAGGTTCTGTTTGTAGAAACAAACCCTTCGCCTGTTAAAAAGGCGCTTCAGCTTATGGGTATTATTGCCAGTGATATGCCCCGGGAACCCCTGGTGCCCATGAGAGAAGAGAGCACCCATATTCTTAAAGGTGTTCTGGAAGCAATGGAACTTGTATGACAAGGGTAGCGATTTTCGGTTCCGACGGCAGAATGGGCAGGCTTTTTACCGGTGGATCTTCAGGAAAACTCGATATTGTTCAGACTTTTGACAAAGGCGACAGCTACAAGCTGGACAGTTCAGTAGAGGTTGTTATCGATTTTTCGCAGGTTTCCGCGTGGGGAGATCTGGACACCCTGCTCACTGGCAATGAAGCAGCACTTGTTTCCGGAACCACCGGCACAGGAGTTAATGAAAACAGATTGCTGGATAAGTGGTCATCAGTCAGGCCGGTGTTTTACTCATCGAACATGAGCATTGGAATCTATGTTCTGGGTGAACTCATGAGGATTGCCACAGATATGCTCGGCGACAGTTTCGACCATGAGCTTGTAGAGTTTCACCACAGAAACAAGAAAGACAGCCCCAGCGGAACGGCACTGTCACTTCTCGGGAACTGGCCTGAACAGGTAGTGTTTGGCCGCAACAGGGATTCAGGGGAAAGAAAGCCTGGAACTGCAGGAGTTCATTCTGTCCGCGGCGGTGATGTGGCCGGAGAGCACCACCTTTACTTCCTTGGTGATGGAGAACGGCTTACCATCAGCCACGCGGCCACCGACAGAATGGTTTTTGTAAACGGTGCAATCCGGGCAGCAGAGTTCATTGCAGGTAAACCTTCAGGGCTTTACGGTATGGAGGATATGCTTGGATAGAGTACTGAAATCCGGCTTCGCCGGTTCTTTTTACCCTGCAGGTGCAGAAGAGCTTGAAAGTCTTGTAAAAAGGCTTCTTCACAATGAATGCCAGCCAGTCGAGAATGCTGTGGGTATGGTGGTTCCTCATGCCGGGTATGTTTATTCGGGCAAAACCGCCGGTTATGGATTTTCAAGCGCACCTGATGATGTTTCAACAGTTGTGATCATTGCCCCGAGCCACAGGTATCCTCTGACAGGTGAAACGGTGTTTGATGTAGACTTTCTGGAAACTCCTCTTGGTAAGTGCCCGGTTGACAGAGTTGTTGCCAACAGCCTTGCTTCAGAAATGGATACAGTTGTTTTCAATGAACACAGTCTTGAGGTTATGATCCCATTCGTCCAGGTAAGATGGCCGGAAGCGAAGGTGGTTCCCGTGGTTCTCGGCACCCGTCCCAACTGCAGAAAAACGGCAGAGCTGGTGCAGCAGTACGCTCCTGATGCTTTTGTGATTGCATCCAGTGATTTGTCGCATTTTCACTTGCTCTACATTGCAGAGAAGCTTGACAGAGAGGTTATAAAAGCTTTCCTCAGCCTTTCTCCGGATAGAATAACCGATGACATTGAAGCATGCGGGAGATGGGCTATTCAAACTTTGTTGATTATTGCGGAGTTGAGAGGTGCAGAAAAGGCGATTGAACTTGACTATTCTACTTCTTTCGACGCAGGCGCCGGTGCCACTCAGGTAGTGGGCTACTTTTCGGGATTGGTGACAAAATGACAGACTACGAAAAGAGTGTTCTATTATCTCTTGCCCGCAGGGCAGTTGTGGCTGCTGCCAGCGGTGAACAACTTCCGGATTTACCTGAGGATGACATATGCAGAATGCCTGGTGGAGCCTTTGTTACTCTGAAAACAGACGGCAGGCTCAGAGGCTGCATAGGTCATTTCACAGGTACAGGTACACTTGGTTCCACTGTGATAGCCATGGCCAGGGAGGCGGCTGTCTCCGATCCGAGATTCATTCCTGTTTCACCTGAAGAAGTGGATGATTTGACCATTGAGATTTCAGTTCTGTCTCCCATGGAAAGGATACTGGCAGAAGACGTAGTGCCGGGAAAACACGGCCTTTACATAAGACAGGGTTCAAGAGCAGGAACTCTGCTGCCGCAGGTAGCGCTGGAAGAGGGATGGAGCAGGGAAGCATTTCTGTCTCACACATGTATGAAAGCAGGCCTTTCACCAGACGCCTACACAAGAAGTGGTACTGAGATATTTGCTTATACTGCTGAAGTGTTCAGCGAAAACAAAAAAAAGGAAAAGAGGTTAAAATGAAGAGAATTGTTCTACTTGCTGTAGGATTTGTGCTGCTTTTCGGAGCATGTGAAATGCCTGGAGCCGGAGAGGTTGCCTCCCAGGTGCAGGGTCAGGTGGATGAGATCTCCGATGAACTGCAGGGTGTTGTTGAAAACAACGAGGAACTTGCAGACAGAATAGACGATCTTCAGGAACAGATAGCATCGGGAACTTTTGAGATGCCCGATATGCCCGACTTTGACATTCAGGAATTCGTGGACGGCTTTGATGAAAACCTTGAAGCTCTTTCAACAAGATCAGATTCTCTCATGGAAGAGATGGCTGTTCTTGTAGAGACTCAGACTGTTCTCATCGACAGCCTGCAGACCAGGATCGACGATTTTGAAGATGAAATCAACGGTCTGGAAGGGGAGATTGCGTCTCTCAGAAGTTCTGTAACTGCAATGGGCAACAGTGGAAATACTGGAAGAGATGGATCTTCATCAGGTGGCCGTACAGGAACCACCGGCGGAACTGGTCGTACAGGAACAACCGGTGGAACCAGCGGAGGGTCAGCAGGAGGGTCTACGGGAAGATAACAACAGCTTTGTTCTCCAGCGTGCGGTTGAAGCTGTAGAATGAAAAACAGAACACGCGGAGTTTTGTGGTCTGCCCTGGTGTTTCCCGGATCAGGGCAGATTGTTCTTCATCACTGGAAGCGTGGTGCAGTCTTTGCTGTTTTGAGTATTGCGGTGGTGGTTGCCATGGTTTTTACCCTGATTCGGGGCATCTGGACCGGTATGGAAAGCACAGCACTTCAGGGCGGAGAAATTACGCTTTCATCAATGGGTACCGTAGTTGTTTCCAGCTTGAAAATAATCAGGGCGCACTTCCTTTTTCCCATGGCTTTGCTCTGGCTTGCCAGTGTTATTGATGCCTGGTATACAGGGAAAAAGACGTATCTGGAAAACTGATTTTATCTATCTGTCGGTTTATCTCCGGTGAAGAGCCACTTTGTGGCTTTGTCAATATCTGTGAAGAGCTTTACAATGTTGCCGCTGTTCAGAAATGAAGTGCAAGCAGTACCAGCATACAGATCAGCGGCATTAACACCTGACCGAGGTTGCCGTCTATCTGCTTGCGACCGCACTTTGGAAAGTACATTTCACCTCGTTCACCGGATGAATCTTATAAGTACAGGATGAACAACGGGAAGAAGCAGACCACCGTAAAAAGTGGTCTGCTCCAACTGGGGGGGAGACAGGGATTACTTCAGGAAGTGAATTCCCCAGGCACCGGAATCGTAGTCCTGCTCTGTCTGATCGGCGAAAGTATCTGCATCGATGACATCAACTGCTATCCGCTGGTGATGTCCGGTGTATTCCACATACCACTGATAGGTGAAGACACCGTCTCCAGCAATTTCGTCACCATAGAGTCCATTATCGTACATCAGGTGTCTGCTGTGCCCTGAAAGCGGGCCGTGTGCAATAACAAAGAACGGAGGACTGTACACTGGATTGAGGTGTTCCACAGTGGCCTCCATTCTAACAAAGTCACCTTCGGCAAGTACAGGAAGCTCAGTGTCTACCCTGTAGAACTGCCCCGGATCCGCACAGCTCCAGATCACCTGATCGTCTTTGTATATTGTCATGGAGCTTACGAAAACTTCCTGTTCTCCCTCTGCAAGCATGTGTTCAGCAGGGGTCACGGAAATTATACGCCATCCGCCGTACTGTGTTTCGTCTGGAATTTTCTCAACTATCAACCTGGCATATCTGGTATCAGAGATGGCCTTCGAGCCAGGGTCAAATATTCCGTCCCACACAGTGTCAATAATCAGCTCTGCAGAGAGATTGTGAATAACAGTAACCGTGCACACATCTGCAACAGGGTCATTTTCAATGATAATCTGCCTGGTTGGTTCATTAACCAGCTGGCGGTACCAGAATTCGGGGACACAGACTTCTCCAGGATCTCTAGAGCTTTCGCCGGGGTCACCGGTTCCGTCCAGATCCGATGTTTCACTTAAATCTGATTCTGAAACCAGCTGATTGATCCAGTCTGCATCGGTCAGTTCCGGGGAGTTTACACATCCGGCGACAACAATCATCGCCGCTGCTGCAACTGCGAGTTTTTTCATTTTACTGCCTCCTTATTACCGGCCCATTCCGGCAGTTCCACCATGATGCCTGGGCAATGGCAGGATATTATTCAGCAGTAACAGATTGTAACAGCTGAAAGACAGGGAAGCTCAGATCCCTTTTCCTTGGTTAAGGGGGGGGCGTGGGTTATACTATTCCTAACCATTGGAGGGTCTATGGCCATGCAGCTGGAATGTCCGTCATGCGGTGCTACAGTGAAGGTTCGTAAGGGCGTTCCGTCAGTCGAATGCCAGTATTGCGGTAATTCAATTATGGTTCCCGGATACAAAGAAACATCTTCGTCGCCTGCACAGGCAACTGTGTTTCCGACCAGGTCATGCGGGGGAACCGCAGCAGTTCTGGTTGCTGTAAGCATTCTGCTGGTAGTTGGCATTTCCGTGTTTGTTTACACCATGACAGGATCTGCAATTTCAGAGAAATCCGAGTCTGCTTTACCTGATCGACTGGAGATCGTGATCAATGAATTTGGTAGTGCGGGAAGCGGTCCGGGTTATTTTCTGGATCCTGTGTGTATTGCAATTGACGGTAATGACCGTATTTATGTGGGGGAAAGAGAAACGGGGCGGATACAGGTTTTCAGCACCGGCGGAGAATACCTGCGGCAGTGGACGTTTGCTCCTGGTGAAGAGTACTACCTTTCCTCAATGTCGGCTGACAACAAAGGCACTGTCTATCTTGTGTACGGAGGTGAGCTTATTGCGTACTCCGGTGAGTCCGGTGAGCTTATGGATACACTGCAGCACCCTGAGGGCTGGGGTTTTGACGATGTGGATACGGCACCTGATGGAAGCATTCTGGCATCATGGTACAAAAATGAAGATGACATAGTACGATATGATTCGTCCGGGGAGATAACACTGATCGTTGAAAATGCGATCAGTTCAAACACAGGTGACAGCGAGCTTTCAACAACAGTTGCAGCGGGAAATCTCGGAGAATTCTTTGCCTTCGGTTCTTTTAACAATATAGTTTTAAGTTTTGGTTCTGATGGCCGTTTTCTGGACCGATTTGGCAGTGAAGACCTGTTTACAATGCCATCGGGAATGGATGTAGATCCGCAGGGCCGTTTGTGGATAAGCGACTTTGGAAACCTGCTTGTCTTCAGTCCTTCAGGTGAACTGCTTAATACTATCGATCCAGGTGTTTACGTTAGGGATTTTGTAATAAACACAGACCTGCAGCTTTTCGGAATAACCGCGGATGAAACCGTTGTTCAACTCGATATTTCGAACTACTGAGAGGAGATAACATGGCGGTAGTTACCCTGCACGGCGATCAGGTGGAAACAGCTGGAGCCCTGCCTGAAGAAGGTATGAAAGCACCCGGCTTCAGCCTTACTGCAACCGACCTGTCAATGAAGGAACTGAAGCATTATGCAGGAAAAGTTAAAGTGCTGAATATTTTTCCCAGCCTTGATACTTCCGTGTGCGCCGCTTCTGTTCGCAGATTTAACAAAGAAGCTGGCAGCCTCAACAATACGGTTGTACTGTGTATCTCGGCAGATCTGCCTTTTGCTCATTCCAGATTCTGCGAGACAGAAGGGTTGAAGGATGTTGTCTCCCTTTCCTGCTTCCGTTCTCCGGAATTCGGCAGAAACTATGGAGTAACTCTTACCACAGGACCTCTCTCCGGTCTTCTTACCAGAGCTGTTGTTATTCTTGACGGATCCGATCTGGTTGTTTACACTGAACTTGTCCCGGAAATAGGCCAGGAACCTGATTACGAAGCTGCCCTGGAAGTGCTTGGGGCAATGGTGTAGAAGTGGATGGAACGAAGCGATCGGAGCTGAAAACTGGTATGCGGGTGCAGGTTGTCCAGAAGCACCATCAGAAAACCGGAGAACTTACAGAGGGAATAATTGCGGTACTTCTTACAAAATCTTCTTACCATCCTCACGGTATCAAGGTCAGGCTTGAGTCCGGTGTTGTTGGAAGAGTGAAGGCTTTTGTACGGGATTAGATGCAGTACGGCTGCAGTTCCGCAGGGAATAACTTCTCCTGCGTGTTGTAGTGTCTGTTGTACACGCAGTTCAACTTGCTTTGTAAGGAGAGGTATATGTGTTTCTTCCCGATAGTTCTGGCCGGTCTTACCGGGGTTATTCCAATGGATACTCCGCTGGCCACCGTCAGTCAGATGGAGACCGTTATTGGCGAAGACGGTGCCGTAATCCTTTGGCCTGTTGTTGAGGGTGATCTGCCTGGAACGAGCAGGATAAATGAAATTCTGAACTACGAGAATGCAGTGGGAGAAACACTGGAGGAGACTTCTGAAAACTACAGTATCAACCACAGAGGGATAGTCGGTTCATCGTTTCGGGTAGTATGGAGCGATCCTCAGTTTCTTGATCTGGAGATTACAGTGGAAACCCTGGGGGCTTATCCCTCATCCATGGTTTTCAGATATCTGTTTGATCTGGAAACCGGTGAAGAAGTTACACCGAATGATCTGTTCCTTCCGGAAACAATGCCCGAGCTGATCCAGCTGTGCGACAGCATGCTCCAGGACCGGATACACAATGAAACTGGTGGCGGGTATGTATTTACCGAAGAGGATCTGGAAAATGTGGGGATGAGGCGGGGAGGGATTGTGTTTCACTATGACTTCAATTATCCCCATGCAGCCGCAGCAGCGGAACCTGACGGAGAGCTGTTTTTCCCGTGGAGCGAGATCAACCGCTTTCTTCTCCCGCGGTACAGGCGATAAGCAGGCTCATAAAGCTACACGAAGTTTACTCTGTGGTATCTCTTTTTCCCTGCTCTCAGGAGCAGGGAATTGTCTTTAATCAGTGCTTCCGTGATTTTCTCCTCAGGAACTGTGACTCTTTCTCCCTGAATGTACAGCCCTCCCTGCTTGCCCAGTCTCCTGGCATCACCGCGGCTTGAGCACAGGCCTGTCCGGGTAAACAGATCAATTGCAGAGAGACCTTCACCCAGATTTGCGAGAGGGATGCTGGTTGATGGTACATCCCGTTGTGTCCCTGTGCCTGTAAAAAGAGATTTTGCCGCACTCTGCGCCTTCTCGGCTTCTTCTCTGCCGTGTGCGATGGATGTGGCTTCAAAAGCCAGTTTTTCTTTTGTCTTCCTGATATCCGCACCTTCAAGTTTCTCGTATTCCGCAATCTCACTGGCAGGAAGGAATGTGTAGAGTTTCATGAAGTAGGTGGCATCTCTGTCGTCTACATTGATCCAGAACTGGTAGTACTGGTAGGGTGATGTAAGTGCCGGGTCAAGCCAGATTGCTCCTCCAGGCTGCGATTTGCTCATTTTCTCGCCTGTGGAAGTGGTTACAAGCGGGCATGTAAATCCGTAGGTTTCCGCGGACTCTTTTCTTCTGATAAGATCTATTCCGGCAACTATATTTCCCCACTGGTCAGCTCCACCCACCTGAAGAGTGCAGTTGTGTTGTTTGAACAGGTGCAGGAAGTCGTACGACTGAAGCAGCATGTAGTTGAATTCAAGGAATGACAATCCGGTTTCCAGCCTCTGTTTCACGCTCTCGGCGGTGAGCATTCTGTTAACACTGAAATGTCTGCCCACATCTCTGAGGAAACTGATGTAGTTCAATTTGTTAAGCCAGTCGGCATTGTTAAGAAGAACGGCTCCGTTATCGGTATTGCCGGAGAAATCAAGAAAACGGTTCATCTGGGATTTCAGAGAATCAGCCCATCCGCTAACAGTGTCTCTGGTTTCAAGGGTGCGTTCAGTTGATCTGCCTGACGGATCGCCGATAAGAGCCGTAGCTCCTCCAATAAGGATGTGAGGCTTGTGCCCGGCTTTCTGAAGGTGGCTTGCTATCATCAGCGGAACAAGATGGCCCAGATGCAGACTGTTTGCTGTGGCATCAAAACCTATATAGAAGGAGAGAGAACCGGCGTCCAGGAGTTCGTTCAACTTATCCTCATTTGTCATCTGGTAAACAAGATTTCTGTCAATCAGACTCTGGAGTGTATCCATTGTCCGCTCCTTCCGGTTTTGGTTTGCGCATCTGGCGAGTTTACATTTTTTTCTGTATTTTGTCAACGAACAGCAGAAAGGGCATTAACCATATGGAAATGATAGAATTCGAGCATCCTGTTGCAAGAGACTTTGTTACGAGGTTAAGAAGGAAAGAGGCGTCTCCTGCCAGATTCAGGGCTTACGCAAACCGACTGGCATATCTTCTGGCGGTTGAGGCAACTCGAGACCTTTCTACTGCTCCTGCAGAGATAGAAACTCCACTGGAGACCACTCTGGGAGAGGTTCTGGTTGACCATCCTGTTATTGTTCCTATTCTCCGGGCGGGTCTCGGATTGCTGGACGCGTTTCAGAATCTGCTGCCTGACAGCAAGGTGGCTTTTATCGGTATAAGTAGAAATGAAGCCACAGCAGAACCGGTGTGGCACTACTCTTCCGTGCCCGATGTTGCCGGGAAGAAAGTTATAGTTCTCGATCCGATGCTGGCAACCGGTGGAACCGCAGCAACAGTTCTGGAGTATCTGTTCGAGAAGAAAGCCTCGGAAGTGGTTCTGGTCTCTGTTGTGGCAGCCCCTGAGGGCATTGCCCGGCTGGAGGTATTTGAAAATCTTACGGTGATCACCGTGTGCGTTGACAGAGAACTTGACACCAGCTGGTACATCAGACCGGGGCTGGGAGATTTTGGCGACAGGCTCTATTCAAACGATAACTGATCGGTTTAACGGAGGAAATTTGCTTCGATACAGAAGAAACTGGCTTGCCGTTGCTCTTATTGTGGCAGCGGTAGGGGTAACTATGATGTTCACAGTCTCAGGAGATGAAGATACCGGGTCTCCCTGGAAGTTCTATAGAAGTCTGGAATCTCTGGACAGCTGCCGCATGGGAATGCTTGCAGTGCTGGCAGACACCATAGATGTTCACACATCAGCCATTGGTGAGGGGTTTCTCGGCGGAGCAGTTCGTGATCTTGGTATTTCAGGCGGACAGTATCTTTCAACATGCCGTATTCTCATGGACAGCCTGGGGTGGACTGTTCAGAGAGCGGGAGATACCCTCAGCGCGATCTACTGCCATGACCAGCTTTCGGAACTCAGAGCATATCCGCGTAACAGAAGGGGATTTTACAGAATCTGCTACACAGACGGTAGTCCTGTCGACTGGGAGTATGTGCCCCAGGAAAGGTGGGTTCGCCAGAGAGCCATTTCCTGTGAAATTTCCACCACGGTCTGGGATGCTCTGTGGGAAACGGCACTGCCTGAAGACCTTACTGAATCAGGAATTCTGGTGAACAGCAGAGACTCTTCGAGGGCTGTGGGCTACATCTCGGAACTTCAGCGTGCTCTCACCGACAGGCTGTTCGTTTACGACATTGATTTCTACTACGATGTGAAAGTAGGCGACAAACTCTGGATCCTCATAGAGGAGAACCGCTATCCTGTTGACGGGGAAACGGGGTTCAGAAGAATACTTGCAGCCAAGTACCAGTTCGCTTACGGTGGGATTGCCGAGGCATTCCCATTCTTTCATCGACCTGAAGACTCCGATTCAGCCGAGATTATTCTTGATCACTACCACCGTGATGGAGCCTCTCTGAGAACGATGTTCCTGAAAATGCCGGTTCCGTTTGGAAGAGTCAGCTCAGGATACACCGATGCCCGGATGCATCCGGTTCTTGGATACACGCGGGCACACAGGGGCATAGACTATGCGGCACCCATGGGCACTGAGATATATGCCGTGGGAGATGGTGTGATTACACTGCGTGGCTGGAGTGGTGGTTACGGTAATATGGTTCGCATCAGGCACGCTAACGGTTACGAAACTGGTTACGGTCACATGAGTAATTTTGCATCGGGACAGAGTGTGGGAAGTTTTGTTCACCAGGGTGAAATTATCGGATACATCGGTAGCACAGGTCTTTCGACAGGTCCTCATGTGCACTTTGAGATGAAGAGAAATGGATCTTACGTCAATCCTGCCACGGAGATAATGCCTCCAGCCGATCCGCTTGAAGGGGAAGAACTGGAGAGATTTCTTGCAGAGATGTCTGTAATTGAGGCCCAGTGGTCCATGCTCACAGGAACAGTGCTGCCTGTACCGCAGGAGGAGCCCGAACCTGAAACTGATTCCCTGGAGTCTGTGGAGTGACCCGGTCTGTAACAGATGAGTTTTTCTGGGATTCCATTTTTGCTCCGATACTCGACAGTCTTGCTGAAAAGCCAAGAACTACTGTTGGAGGCCTTGGAGGGGCATCCCTTTCCCTTGCAGTGGTATCTGCCCACAGACTTGCCGGTCCAACTATTGTAGTTGCCCCGACTGTAACAGCAGCTGAGTCTATCAGGGACGATATAAAGGCAGTTACCGGAACAGATGTTCTGTACTTTCCCGCCTACGAAACTCTTCCTTTCCAGGGTGAGGCTGCCCATCAGAGTGTTATCGCAGATAGAATTGAGTGCCTGGCAGGACTGCATTCCGCCAGACACGATACCCTTGTTGTTGTTCCGGCAAGGTCTTTGTTAAAGAGGCTTCCTCCAGTGGATTCTTTCAGGATGCTCTCTGTTTACAGGGGAATGCGTCTCAGTCCGGACAGTCTTGAAAGCTGGCTGCTGTCAGCGGGATATATCAAAGAGTCTTCCGTTTTTGAGCAGGGGAGGTGGTCCAGAAGAGGCGGAATTGTTGATATCGGTACCTACGGGAATGACAATCCCTACAGAATCGAATTTTTCGGAGATGAAGTTGAATCGGTTCGTCTGTTTGATCAGCACTCCCAGAGAACCATCAACCGTGTGGGCACCGCGGTTATTCTGCCTGCCAGAGAGCTGGTTCTTACTGCCGAGGAATGGAATGCCGCCGCAGACAGGGTACCCGATGAACACCCGCTTGAGGAATACATGTACGGGGCAAGTGATTTCCCGGGAATAGAGCACCATCTGCCTCTGTTTTTCAACAGTTTTTCCACCATCTTTGATTATCTGGCGGAAATCGGAACACTTATTCTTGTGGAACCGCTCAGGCTGAAACAGGTTATCGAAGAAACGATTCTGGCAAGAAAAGCGGCCTTTCCTGGAGATCTTCCATTTAAATTTACCGATACTTATGCCTCATGGAAGGAAATTGAAACCAGTATTGCCGGTTGCGGCCGTGTTCTTGAGCACACACTTGTTCCTTCAGAAAGTGTGGACTTCTACCTGCCCACAGAGCCTCAGACAGGGTTTATGGGACACCGTGATGAGATGTTCCGGCAGATGCGGCAGTGGCGGGACAGTGGTTTCAGAATCGCAGTTGCATGTGATACCGGGGCTGAATCCAATTCCTTCAGGGAACTTCTTCCGGAAGATCTCCTGAAATCGGTGGAAGTTCCGGTTCTGTCCATTTCAGATGGTTTTGTTATGAGGAACAGCGGTTCTGATATCGCGTTTCTGTGTGAGAGGAGACTGCTCAGCACAAGAAGGCGTCCGGAAAGGGTAAGAAAATTCCGGGGCGGAGAAACGCTGGCATCGTGGGAAGAACTTCAGCCTGGAAACTACATCGTTCATGAAGCTTACGGTATCGGTCAGTTTCTTGGACTGAAGCGGCTTACAGTGGCCGACGGTGACGTGGACTGTCTTGAGCTTGTTTACAGAGACGGAGACCGGCTGATGATTCCTCTGGAACAGATAGGTCAGGTGCAGAAGTACCTTACTCCCGGTGGAGGAAATCCTGTTCTCGACAAAATCGGTGGAACCGCCTGGCTTAAAAGGCTTGCAAGGGTTAAAAACAGGGCTCAGGAAATAGCAGGAAGGCTTGCGATTCTTTATGCCGAGAGAGCCGTGAGGAAAAGACCACCGTTTCCTCCGCCAGGCAGACTCTCTGAAGCTATGGAGAAAAGTTTTCCATACGAGGAAACACCGGACCAGGCTGCCGCTATCAATGCCGTGATGAAAGACTTTTCAAAGGATACACCAATGGAAAGACTCATCTGCGGAGATGTGGGTTACGGGAAAACGGAAGTAGCACTTCGCGCTGCGTTCAGGGCTGCAGAAGCCGGTGTCCAGGTTGCTGTTCTGGCACCGACCACAGTCCTGGCAGAGCAGCACTACAACACATTTCGTGACAGACTTGCAGAATTTCCGGTAAAGGTAGACGTTCTCAGCAGATTTCAGAGCCGTGCAGAACAGAAAAAAACACTCACAGGTATGTCTCAGGGTGATGTATCCATAGTTGTAGGAACTCACCGTCTGCTGCAGAAGGATGTCAGGTTCAACAATCTGGGTCTTCTGATCGTAGACGAGGAACAGCGTTTTGGAGTAAAACAGAAAGAGTATCTGCGGGAAATGAAAACAACGGTAGACACACTTACCCTCACGGCTACACCTATCCCGCGAACTCTGCATATGGCCTTGTCTGGTTTCAGGGAGATCTCCATTATTTCAACTCCCCCCAGGGACCGGTATCCAATTCAAACGGAAATTACCACTTTCAACCACGATATAATCGCAAGAGCAGTGGCCAGAGAACTGGAAAGAGACGGTCAGATATTCTTTATTCACAACCGCATAAGCACTATTGAAAAGATAAAGAGCAGGCTTGAAAGTTTTCTTGACATCGATATCATTGTTGGACACGGTCAGATGAATTCCCGTCAGCTTGAGGATGTGATGCACTCATTTATGGCTGGAAAGTATCAGATGCTTCTTTCCACCAGCATTATTGAATCAGGTATAGACCTGCCCAGGGTGAACACAATGTTTATAGACAACGCGCAGAATTTCGGTCTGGCAGAGCTTTACCAGCTTAGAGGCAGAGTGGGCAGAAGCCACCACAGAGCGTACTGCTACATGATTACCCCTGGCGGTCTTGGCAGGTTGAAGCCGGAGGGCAGAAACAGGCTGGAGGCAATCCAGAGGTACACCAGGCTGGGTAGCGGCTGGCACATTGCCATGCGGGATCTTGAGCTTCGCGGTGCAGGAGAGTTTCTAGGTGCCGGGCAGAGTGGTCAGGTGGAGTCTGTAGGATACTCCATGTTCGAGGAACTTCTTGCCCGTGAGGTGGGTATGTTGAAAGGGGAGAAGGGCGGTCTGCAGAGACCCCAGGCCCGTATTGAGCTTCCCGGACAGGCATTTATCCCCGAGGAGTATATGCCGGACACCGCAGAGAGGGTTCACCTGTACAGATGGGTCTGGCGGGCAAAGACGCAGGATGATGTGAAACAGTGGCTTGAGTATGTGAAAGACAGGTTCGGAACAGTACCTCAGCCGGTGAGAGGCGTGGCCGACCGGGCCCGGGTGAACAGCCTGGCAATGAAGTCCGGTATCGAGGATGTTGTTCTCAGCTCCTCCATGGCAAGACTGGTGTTCCTGCCCGGTGCAGCTCCCAGGGTGCAGAAAGTCAGAGCGCTGGCAGGAGAACACTGGAAAGTACAGACGGAAAAAACAGGGCGGACGGTGCTTTCCAGAAATTTCAGAGACGACCTGCCTGAGGAGAGAATGTTCGCGTTGCTCACTGTTTTGCGTATATTCGCCCGATACTTTGAGAATCCTTAATACTGGTTTTAGAGCAAACTGAGGTGGAATTTATGCGAACGCTTCTTTATACCGTTACAGCAGTTACGATACTTCTCGTATCGTCCTGCGGGAAGAGCGGAGAACTCGGTTCTGTAAATGGTTCTGCTGTAACCACAGACGAGTATCTTTCTGTTTTTAACAATCTTCCGGCAGATCTGCAGGTTGAGGTTCTTGAGCCTGGCGGCAGAATGGAACTGATGACAAGAATTGTGATGAAGAAGTCACTTCTGGCCGCCTGGGAGGAGGATCCGTCGGTTTCCAACGGCTGGGAAGATCTTTACAGAGTTTCCTTGCTGGCAGACTCTGTGTTCAACCGTATTGGAATGCAGTTTGATTCCCGTGCATACACAGATTCCATTGCCGCATGTGGCTACTCCGGTTTTTCTCTGCAGGTTGTTCTTGTTGATGATTCAGCTGGAGCAAATGAAATAGCAGATCAGTGGAATTCCGGAAATTTTGATATTTCGGCTCAGTCCATGGTTGCTCCCTGGAGTCTTGAAGACGGTTCAAGCTACAGAATATTCAGCGGTCCTGTTCAGCGCATAACAAATACTTTCCTTCCTCTGCTGACCATGGAACATGGTGTTGCGCATGTAATTCCAATGTATGGAGAATGGTGTGTGGGGCTGCTTAATCTCACAGAGGGAGACTGGCTTCCAGATGAGAGGGCACCTGGTATGGGGCTTCTTGCCGCTGTTGCCTCGGCAACACCACACGTGGTGTTATCCCGGGGAATTTCGTCGCTGACTGAGAACTGCACCTTAAGTGAAAACAGACTGGTACCCTCGGGAGCCGGAACACAGGAACCTGTGGTTCTGCTGGAGGGGGATACACTTACAGTGGCAGATATTCTGGATGTAATGTCCATGGCTGACCCTGCGAATTTTCCAGGAGAGGTTTCTGCGGAAATAGCAATGTTCTCACCTCCGGAACTATTTGCAGCACCAGAGGTTACCCTGTGGTTTTACGTAGAATCACTTGCACAGAGATACAGCCTTGCGGAGCTTGCGGAACAGCAGGGCATCGTTCTTCCGGAGAATGCGCTTGATTTTGCCAGAGCCGAGAGTGTGGTAAGAGCAAGGGTTCTTGAAAGCAGCATTCCAGACAGTGCCGGGGTTATTGAGTGGTTCGAAGACAACACGGACCTTTTCCTTGTACCGGAAAGGCGGAGTGTTCTTTTGGGCTACACAGATAGCACTGCCACAACCAGTTACGGATCTGTCTCAAGTTTCGACGATCTACCGGACTGCCAGACTGTTGTTGATAGAAGTGGCGTGATGGTTCCCACTCCTCCGCAGGTTGAACAGGCTTTTGGAGAGCTTCTGGGTCCTGAAATCTTTGCTGCGGATACCGGCGTTTTTACCGGCCCTGTTGACCTTGACGGGGAACTTGCAGGCTGGTTTGAGGTAGTTGAAATTGTTCCTCCGGAAACCGCGAGTCTGGAGGATGTGTATTCACAGGCCGAGTTGATGGCGGCATCCACGCTTTTTTCTTCCGGGTTTGACAGCTTGATGGAAGAGCTTTACGCAAGGTACTCTGTAACTGTTGATACCTCTGCTGTGGAGGATATTGATCTCTGGGGCAGCACAAGGTAAACGGAAGGAAATCGACATGAAAAAGCTGATATTTGTGATGTCCCTCGCTGCTCTCTGTGGAACCGCCTCAGGCGATGTACTTGCCTCTGTGGATTCAAGAGAGCTTTCATGGGAAGACCTGGTCGGGATTGTGGGAGGTGCTGAAGAAGTCGCCCGTCTCGGTATTACTTCGGAAGACGGCGCTGCCGAAATTCTTGAATCGTGGGTTAGGGAGCAGCTTATTCTCGAGGCGGCGGAGGAAAGCAATATTGCTGCAAGGCCTGATGTGGCCGCGGTTATCGAACAGACGGTGAATCAGATACTTCTTGAAGCTTACGTCAGTGATATTCTAGACAACGTTGAAGTCTCAAGGCTTGAGGTTGAAAATTACCTCGATGTCTGGGGTGAAACCTACACAATGCAGTACAATATCCGGCACATTCTTCTACCTGACGAAACACTTGCTTCCTCAGTGCTTTCCAGACTGAACTCTGGTGAAGATTTTGCCTCTCTTGCAACACAGTTCTCCGTGGGACCAAGTGCACCTTCCGGTGGCAATCTTGGCTGGATGTCCCGGGGTATGGCCTCTCCGGATTTCATGGAGGCTGTGTGTCAGCTTTCCACCGGAGAAATTTCTTCCGTTGTAAAAACGCCTATGGGATATCACATTATCCAGCTTCTGGAGAAAGCTCCTCTTACAACTCAGCTCACTGAAGAACAGACAATCGAACTTGCAACTTCCGAGCTGATTTCAGCCAGACAGGAAGTGCTTCTGGTTGAAATGCTGGACAGTCTTCGGGGGACTCACACCGTCAATGTGTGGCCCGACAGACTGTTGAATCACATATAAAGGAACGGGGATTTCTATGGGAAAATCGGTGCCTCTGTGGATTTTCACAGTGGTTGTTGCAGGAGCCACTCTTTTTGTACTGCTTTCATTTTCAGGAACGGCTGAAAACAATCAAGCTGTTTCCGAACCGGGAGACGCAGGGAGAGAAATTGCTGCTACCGTTGGCAGCCATCATCTGTATGCTTCAGATGTTGCTGCAACACGTGCGGGAGAGGATGCCGTTGACCTGTGGGTCCACGATCAGCTGCTAGCATGTGCAGCAGAAGAAGCCGGTCTTGAAAACCCGGCTATGAGCAGATTTGTACAGGAGAGAGCCAGGCAGCTTTACCTCCGCGATCTTATGCTGGAGCATGTAATCAGTTCTGTGGCGGCTCCTGATTCGGAGGAGGTACTCTCCTATATGCAGTCGAACCCTGAGCTTTTCCTTGTGGAGAGACACTACTTCCAGATAATTGCAGCGGACAGCTCAATTGCTGAATCTCTTCATGTCCGTCTCGGATGGGGTCAGAATTTTCAGATTACCGCCCAGAACTCATCACTGGGGCAGAAAGCCGCCATTGGAGGCGATCTGGGGTTTATAGCAGGCGGCGAAATGCTTGTCCATGGGCTTCCCATGGAAGTAGCTCTTCTTGACGGTCTCAGCGAGGTTATTCCGTCAAACCTCGGGTATCATATTTTCAAGGTTTCTGAAACCCGTGAACTTACGGATTCCATCAGGGTGATCAGAAGTGCGGCAGAGGCTCTGTATAACGCAAGAATTGACGCTGCTGTTGACAGTGTACTCCGCGCTGCGGAAACCAGATTAACTGTGGAGGTGAACAGGTGATAAACGCTGTAGTGTGCGCTGTTGTTGTTTTGGCCGCTCCGATAACTCTTGAGAGGGTTGTCGCCGTTGTCGGGTCGGAACCTGTTCTGCATTCTGATGTTGTTTCCCTCCTTGTTGAGACGGGAACCGGAGAGGAAGCAGCTTACGGAATAGATCCGTCAAGCCCCTCGTACCAGCTGGCAATGCAGCAGCTCATAGAAGAGAAGCTTCTTGTAGAGGCTGCCAGGCGGGAAGGAATATACCCGGGCAGGCAGGAAATTGAAGATGCTGTTGATCAGGCCATGGATGACGCAAGAAGCGGTTTCAGCTCCGAACAGGAGTTTATTAACTATCTTGCTTCCGCGGGGTTAACAGTTTCCTCACTTCGAGACAGCTATACCTCTATGATGGGAGACAAGCTCGCCGGAGAAAACTATGTTCGTGAAAAGGCAGGAACGGCCATGCAGGCAATGCCTTCTGATCCCGTTGGCTATTTCAATGACAACCTGGAAGTCGTTCAGGAGGTTCTTGCTCCTGCAAATATCAGCTGGATCTATCTTCCCGTTCTACCTGGGAATACCTCAGAAGCAGAGACTTTTCTCTCACAGGTAAGAGCCAGCATAGAAGCAGGAGAGATTACATTTTCAGCAGCGGCTGCAGAGTACTCACAGGATGGTTCCGCCGCTTCTGGCGGAGACCTTGGATGGTTCGGTCGCGGTGATATGACCGCTGTATTCGAGAAAATGGCATACTCTCTTGAGCCAGGCGAGATCGGTGGTCCGTTTCTAACACCGTTCGGGGTTCATCTCATCAAGCTTACAGACAAGAATGAAGATCAGGTCAGAGCCAGCCACATAATCATTGTTTCCGATCTGCGGCAGGAAGATCTGGATCGAACTGTCGCGCAGGCAGAAAGTATCATTGCAGAAGTCAATGAAGGTGCTGATTTCGTAGAAGAAGTTCGCAGATACAGTTTTGATCCCGATCCGGGCAATGCAGACGGCTTCCTTGGAACTGTTAATACCGGAGTATGGGAAGGCGAAATGAGAAATTCTGTTTCCGGGCTGAATCCAGGTGAACTGTCTCAACCGGTTGTTGTGGAACAGGGTATGGCTGTTGCTGTTTTCAGAATGTGCGAAGATCAGACGGTGGACTGGAACGACTTTTCAGATGAAGAACTCAATTCCATGCTCCAGTCTGTATACTGGCAGAGTTACTATACATCCATGATTGAGTCGCTCAGGTCCGATATTCCAGTGGAGATAAATCTGTAATGAGAATTGACCTGTTTCTAAAGGTGTCAGGACTGCTTAAAACCAGATCAATTGCCTCCCGTGCCATCGGTTCAGGAGCAGTTAAACTGAATGGTGTCAGAGCAAAGGCATCGGCATCGGTTGAAGCTGGTTCAGTGATTGAACTGGTGATTCCAGATGGAACAGAGCTGACATTGAAAGTTCTGGTTGTTCCGGAAAACACTAATGTGTCCAGAAAAGACCGCAAATCACTCTACAGCGTTCTGAGCAGAGAGGAATGAATTTGCTTGTAACCATGAACTCTGTCAGGTTGAGTTACGGCAGATGGCCGGCTCTGGACAATGTGGAGATGGAAATTAGACAGGGTGAATTCCTGGTTATTTCAGGTCCCAGCGGAGCGGGGAAGACTACACTGCTCAGGCTTATATGGATGGGTGAGCGTCCGGATTCCGGATTTGTGGAAGTAAGCGGTTTCAGATCAGACAGAATACGGAAGAGGGAACTTCCCCAGTTAAGACGAAAGATTGGTATTGTCTTTCAGGATTTCAGACTTCTCGACAGCAGAACAGTGTTCGACAATGTAGCTTTGCCTCTTCAGGTTACAGGAACAGGCAACCGGACCGTTCAGAAGAGGGTAATCTCCCTGCTTGCCAGGATGGGGCTCAGCCACAGAAGAAATGCTTTTCCTCACGAACTAAGCGGTGGCGAGCAGCAGAGAGTAGCTATTGCCAGGGCCATGGTTGCTCACCCTGTGATACTTCTGGCAGACGAACCCACCGGAAACCTTGATCCTGAGGTTTCAAGAGAGGTTGTTGATCTTCTGCTTGAAATCAACAGAGGAGGTACCACCGTTGTAATGGCCACACACGATCCCAGGCAGGTTCCTGCGGGAAAAGGCAGATTCCTTTTTCTGGACAGAGGTGTTCTCCGCAGAGCAGACAGGTGGACAGAACTGGATGAGGAATCATGAGCCTGTTTCAGTCTTCATTACGGGAAATTTCACTGAACCTTCATTCAAAACCAGGTGCCCGTCTTGTCACGCTTCTGATGGTTGCCCTGGCGTTCATAGTTTTTAACACCTTTCTGATCATCTCCTGGAATCTTCAGGGGCTGATGAACCGTGAAGAAAACACGGTTGGTATGGAGGTGTTTCTTCAGAGGGATCTTTCACAGGCCCAGGGCAGGGTTATCGGTGACAATATCAGCAGTATCCCCGATGTGCAGTCAGTCTACTTTGTTTCGCCTGAGGAGGCGGAGGCTCTGTTCAGGGCGGAGCTTCCGGAGAGGTCAGATCTTCTTGATGTTATGGGTAGTGATTTCAGACTGCCGGCATCGCTTCAGATCGTGTTTGAAGATGAGGCCATGACACAGAGAAGGCTCTCGGAGCTGGCCAGACAGATAGAAGCCCTTGCAGGCGTAGACGAGGCCGTTTACGGTGAGGACTATCTGCCCGGACTGTTGAAAACTGTTACAACAATAAGACGGCTTGTTATTCTGCTGGGTATTGTTCTTGTTTCCAGCATCTCTATGGTGGTGTTTTACACCGTAAGGCTGTCTGTTGTGCGCAGATCGCTCACCGTTGACATAATGAAAACTGTGGGAGCTCCTGGATGGTTTGTAAGAATCCCGTTTGTGGTAGAGGGTATATTCATGGGTGTAGCAGGCTCTGCAGGGGGTTTATTGCTGGCAGCGATTCTGTCTAAAGTGCTGTCAGGCGCAGTTGCCCACCGGTTTATGCCTGTTTCGTGGATGACTATGGTAATACTACTCGGCGCGGTTACCGGAACTGTCGGTGCCCTCGCCGGTTCATACGAGAAGGAAAGGTAAAAATGAGAATCAGAAATTTCGTTGCAATACCGATTGTTCTTGCAGCTTCAGCGCTTGCACAGGATGCTGCTGAAGCGGCACCAGCGGTTGATCCTGCAGGTTGTCTCGGTACCGGTGGAATAATGGGGCTTCTCCCTATTGTTGCTATGGTTGCCATCTTCTATTTCCTGATCATCAGACCCCAGCAGAAGCAGAGTAAGAAGCTGAAGGAAATGCGTGACGCAATGCAGAAGGGTGACAGCGTTGTTACCGGCGGTGGTATCCATGGTGTAATAACAAATCTGAAAGGTGATGTTGTTACAGTGCGTATTGCCGATTCTGTAAAGATCGATGTAGACAAATCTGCCCTTACCGTAATAGTGAAGGAAGTCTCTGCTCAATGACAAGCCGTATGAGTTCTGTAAGAATTATCGGTGATCCTGTTCTAAGGAAGAAGAGCATTCCCCTTGTTTTTCCCGAAAATGTACACTACATCAATACTCTGGTCAAAGCCATGCAGAATACTCTTGAAGTTGCTGAGGGGCTTGGTCTCGCAGCACCGCAGGTCGGCGAATCAGTAAGGTTGTTTATTGCTGTGCCAAACTATCTTGAGGAACTTAAGGGGCATGTGGTATTTATCAATCCGGAGATACAGCCGTACGGTGAAATGGAGAAGAGGGAAGAGGGTTGCCTCAGTATTCCAGGTATATACGAAGTGCTTTCGAGGCATTCGCAGGTAAAGATAACAGCCAGTGATACACTGGGTAACAAGTTCACGCTTGATGTGAGTGGACTGGCAGCCAGGCTGGTGCTTCACGAAGTTGATCACCTGGATGGAATCCTCTTTGTTGACAGACTCAGCCCCATAAAGAAGAAACTTCTGAGAGGAAAAATAAAGAGATTGAAAGAGGACCGGAGCGTGTATTGAAAGTAGTCTTTCTGGGCACATCATCGTTTGCTCTGCCTGCACTCAAGGTACTTCACGATTCAAACAGTGTCGGGCTGGTTGTTTCCCGTCCGGACAGACCGTCCGGGCGGGGAAGAAAAATAAACAGACCTCCAGTTGCGGTTCTCGCGGATCAGCTGGGTATCCCTCTGCTTCAGCCTGAAAAACTCAGACAGATAAGGGATGCTGTTTCAGAGTTTTCACCTGATGTTATGGTGAGTGCCTCTTACGGAGGATGGCTTCCTGAATGGTTTTTATCCATGGCTCCTCTGGGCGTGGTGAACATCCATCCATCTCTTCTTCCCGCACACAGAGGTGCTGCGCCTGTGATCAGAACGGTTCTTCAAGGTGATACAGAAACCGGTGTCTGCTTTATGGTCACAGACAAAGGATGGGACACCGGGGATATTCTTCAGACAATTCGTTACAGCCTTGATGGTACAGAAACTGCCGGAGAGCTGGAGGTAAAACTTGCAGATCTTGCAGCAAAGGCTCTTCCCGGGGTTCTCAAAGATTATGCTTCAGGAGAAATCAGGCCTGTACCGCAATCTGGCATGGAAAGCTATGCCGAAAAGGTTACCTCTGAAGAGGCTGTGATTTCCTGGTCATTATCGTCTGAGGAAATCGTGCGTGCTGTTCTTGCGTTCAACCCTGTTCCTGGAGCAAGAACCATGTTCCACTCAAAAGTTCTGAAGATCTACAGGGCAGAAGTTTCCAGTTTTTCCGGTCCTCCGGGAGTGATTCTGGAAACTTCTCCGCTTGTTGCCGGTTGTGGAAAAGGTTCTGTCAGACTTACAGAGGTGCAGCCTCAGGGCAAGCGGGTAATGAGTGCAGAAGACTATGTGAGAGGTTACAGAATACAGAGGGGAGCCGTTCTCGGTGAAGGATAACTGTGTATTTCACTATCACCTGGGATTAACGGTGTTTTCTCTTTTTCCCGGCGTAATCGTTCTTCTGCTCACCCATTCACTGACCTGGTTTCTTGTATCAATGATTCTGGTAAATATTCTGGGGTTATCAAGAAAGAACATTTTTCTTGCAATTTCTTTTCATGTACTTAAGCCGATGGCAGGGCTGTTTGGGGGCGAGGGCTTTGCAGCTGAGGAAATGGTTATTACCCTTGGTTCAGAAAAGACACTGAAGAAGCTGGGTGGTGGGGTGCCGCCTGGAAGAATTCTTCTTCTTCTTCCGCACTGTCTTCAGCGGCACGACTGTCAGCGGAGAATTACATACGACCCCTACAACTGTGTCAGATGCGGAAGATGTCCTATTGGCGACCTTCTTGACCTGGTAGACAGAACAGGCGTCAGGATAGCCATAGCAACAGGTGGAACGCTGGCAAGACGCCATGTAAAAGAGACCAGACCTATTGCAGTTGTAGCCGTCGCCTGTCCCAGGGATCTCGGTCAGGGAATGCTTGATGCTCATCCCGTTCCTGTAGCCGGTGTGGAGAACACAAGACCTGTTGGAGACTGTCTGGACACCCAGGTAGATATACCAACTGTTGAGAGAAGGATAAGGGAGCTTATGTCTCCGTCGTCTGCTGAATCTCAGGTATCAGATCAGGAATTGTTGAAAGGAAGAGAATTCTCTTCCGATAGCTGATAGTTTTTCTCCATGAACAATCTCATACAGGCTTCAACAACCTGTCTGTCAAAATAAATACCGGAGCCGGCGGTGATGGTCTGCAGGGCTTCGTGAAGGCCAAGACTGGCTCTGTAGGGTCTCATGGTTGCCATGGCTTCCACTACATCCGCAACGGCAAGTATCTTGGCTTCCAGTTTGATAGCCGGTCCCTTGAGTCCCAGCGGATAGCCGCTGCCATCCAGTCTCTCGTGGTGCTGCAGAACGATATCCGCCACAGGCCATGGAAAGTCAATTGACTTCAGTATATCGTACCCGTCCTCGGGGTGTTCTCTCAGCAGAAGCATTTCGCTTCTGGTTATTGCTCCCGGTTTAGTGAGAATTTCAGTTGGTACTGCCATTTTACCTATGTCGTGCAGTATTCCTGCAATTCTAAGACCGTCAATCATATCTGACTTCATGCCTAGTTCTTCGCCTATGGCACAGGCAAGATCAGCGACTCTTTTCTGGTGGCCTGACGTATAGGGATCTTTCATATCTACCAGCCTGCTCATGGCCAGAACAACGCCGTCAATGGTCTTTTGAAGTTGTTTGAAGGCATTCATTCTACCGGTGATATCAGTGATTACTCCCTCGGCGATAGAAACCGCAGCTTCGGTGAGAATGCTCATGGTAAATGAAGCCCAGAAAGTTGATCCGTCGTTTTTCTTGAGAATTATTTCGCGATCATCTATTCTGCCTTTCTGCTGCAGAAGATTGATGATATTTGTCTCGTCGTCGGTGTTGGCCAGAAGATCGGATATTCTCACATTGCGTGAATCTTCCTCTGAGATTCCAAACATTCTTCTGAAGGCCGGGTTCATGGAAAGAATCAGGCCGTTTTCCCTTACTTCACTCCGGAAAACACCCACAGGAATTGTCTCTGACAGTTTCTTGTAGTTCTGCTGCGTAGTTTTCAGTGCTTTGCGGCTGTAGACCTGGTCTGTAATGTCAACGGTGAGAACAACCACTCTCTGCACTGTATTGTCAGGATTCATTATCGCGTAAAAATGCTGTGAAACCCACACTTCCAGGCCGTCTCTTTTTTTGCTGGTTTTTACTTCAGGAACGAAAAATTCTCCACCTGACTGGTAAACCTTCATGAGCTTGTCTCTGTAGTTGGCCAGATAAGAGTCGGTGCTGTCAAGTTTAAGCTCAGTGCGAACCCGATCCATGTCAGATTTGATATGCTCATTGGTGTTGTTCCAGATTCTCTGCCAGGCTTTGTTGTAAGACAGAAGATTCCCAACGGAATCGCGAACGGAAATACCCACAGGAGCGTTCTGGATAATGGCAGAGTTGACTGCCTCTCTGTTCCGGTAGTTCTCCATCTCGCTTTCTTCGTGGGTGATGTCACGCATGATGCAGAAAACACCAATAGAAGAATCCAGTTCAAGCAGGGGAACTTTGAGACAGCTGAAAACCCGGGATTTATCCTCACTTTCCTGAAAAGACAGCACGGCTCTAAGTGAAACGGTACTTTCCATGGCCTCGCGGTCGGTCCGGTTGTCTTCCTGTGCTGTCAGTGCCGGCATGAGGTCTGCAGAACTCAGACCTTCAGCCTTTTCAGGTGCATCCAGACCGAAGAAGTCTGAAAAAGCCCAGTTGCAGGTAAGAAAACGCAGTTGACTGTCTTTGATGTAAACCAGCTCTTTGGCCTGATTAAAAGCCAGTTCAAGGTATCGGGTCAGATTCCCCTGTTTACTTTTCAAGCAGTTTCTCCAGATCTGATAAAAGACCGTCCAGTTTCCTCATGGCATCCTTTACCGGAGCAGGTGTTTCAAGATCAACCCCGGTGCCTCTCAACAGTTCCAGAGGCGGCTTCGATCCTCCTGCGGAAAGGAAGTTGATGTACTTTTCAACAACTCCGGTGTCTCCATTAATTATTCTGCTGCTTATTGAGGCAGCAGAAGCAAGACCTGTTGAATATTTGTAAACATAGAAATTGTAGTAGAAGTGCGGTATTCTGGCCCACTCTGTTTCAATCAGCGAATCGTCGCTGTCGTACTCAAAGGCATCACCGTGGTAGAGTTTTACAAGGTCGTAGTAGGTTTTGTTGAGCCATTCTCTGGAGAGGGCACCGCCTTGTTCAACCTGATTGTGGATAAGCATTTCAAACTCGGCAAACATGGCCTGTCTGAACAGTGTAGTTCTGAAATCATTTATCTGACTGTCAATGAGGTAGGCTATCATGTCACTGTCATCTGTTTTTCTTCTCAGGTAGTTTGCCAGAAGCATCTCATTGGTGATGCTGGCAACTTCGGCTACAAGTATTCTGTAGTCCGATGTGTGGTAGGGCTGGTTGTTTTTTGAAAACCAGCTGTGCATTGAATGGCCGGATTCATGAGCCATTGTAAACACGGAATCAAGTGTACCGGAGAAGTTAAGAAGCATGTACGGATGGCTGTCGTAGCAGCCGCCGGAGTAAGCTCCGCTTCTTTTCCCTATGTTCTCGTACCTGTCAGTCCAGCGGTCCTTGAAACCCTGACGAAGGGTGTTTGTATAAAGTTCTCCAAGAGGTTTTACTGCCTCAAGGGTCATCTCTTCTGCCTGGCTTATAGTGTACTTTGCATCAACATCGTGTACTGTTGGAGTGTAGACATCGTAGAAATGCATTTTTGAAAGCCCCATAACACGCTTCTTCATTGTGTAGTACCTGTGCATAACCGGAAGACTCTCGTGTACAGAGTTGATAAGAGCTGTGTAAACGGTTTTGCCTACCCTGTCCTGGAACAGTGAAGCTTCTATGGCAGACGGGAAATTTCTTGCTTTCGCGCGGAAAATATTCGTTCGTACCTGACCGTCCAGAAGGGAAGCCAGGGTTTCGGTGTTGCCTTTCAGTTCTTTGTAGAAACCTTTGAAGGCGTTTTTTCTCACCTCAATGTCTGGTCCCTGAAGAATGGGAATGAAGTTTCCGTGGGAAAGTTTGATCTTTTTCCCGGAGCCATCGAGTATCTCGGGAAACCTTGCCGGTATCTCAACATTGTTCAGCTTTCCGAAAGTACCCATGAAGCCCCGCGTTGCGTCAGAGGCGAGAACCATAATTCTCTCTTCTGCCGCAGAAAGAGTGTGTGGCCTGTTCCGCAGAATGTCTTCAAGCCAGACTCTGTATGTAGAAAGAGGTGTGTTTTCAATCCAGTTCTTCATTGTCTCTTCCGGCACCGAAAGAACTGCAGGGTTGAACCAGCTGGCAGAGGTTGAGAGGCTGGTGATAAGATCCATTGCTTTCTGGTTCATCTCACTGCCAACAGGGTCTGACAGATCCTGATCAAGAATCATGTGGGAATAGGTGAAAATCTTTTCAACTTTACGGTCGGCGTCGAGAAGTGCTTCAATTACCTCAAGCAGTTTTTCAGGAGATTCAGTCGCGGTATCTCTGTAGGAAGAGATCTTTTCCGGAAGCCCGGAAACACTTTTCAGATCACGCTCCCAGTCTTCAACGGTTTTGTACAAAGCGGTCAGGTCCCATGTATCTTCAACAGGGACGTCGGATCTTTTAACAGGCTCGTTCATTTTCTGTCCATTCATATTGGAGAAGTCCGCGAATGAACACCGGCTGCCTTCACCGGCGGTTTTTCCCTGCCGGTATAGATTTGCGGAATCTTTAGTTGTAAATCAACCCCGGAATATAACAGGATAGTATATATCCGTTCTGTAATTTCCGCCATGTTTTGTTACTGGCTCCGGTGTGATTATCTTCCTGATTCCCGGAAGGAGATATCAGTGAAAACCCCGCTTGTTAAACTGCTGGTTACAGTTCTTCTGCTTGGGGCGGTTAGCACCATATTTATGAGTGTAATGCCGGACTACCTTAGAAATGAGCTGGGAGTAAACGGTGAAGTCCGTGGAGCGCTGGAAGTTCCAAGGGAATTCCCGGGATTTCTTCTGGTGTTTATCGCAGGGTTTCTTGTCAGAATTCAGCGGAGCAAGGCGATTGCCATGGTGTTTGTGGTGGGAATTGCCGCTTTTCTGGGATTTGCCTTTCTTACCGATTCTCTTCTGAAGTTTGTTCTTTTCATGGTAGTATGGTCGTCCGCAATGCACGCTTTTATTCCTCTTCGGGACACCACGGCAATAGAAATTGCCGGGCAGGGCAGAAGAGGCTGGGTGCTGGGCAGGGTGGGAGCCTACAGATCCATCGGTCTGATAACGGGTACTGCCATTGTGTGGATTCTAATGAGCCAGCTTAAAACCGATTTCAAGGTTACATGGGTTGTTGGAGCAGTTCTTCTGATTCCAGGTATCTTTATATCCCTCAGCCTGCCGCATTCTACTGGGGACAGGGAAAGAATCACTGCGAAAAGATTTGTATTCAGAAAGAAATACCGGCTGTTCTACGCTCTGAGTATGCTTTTCGGCGCCAGAAAGCAGATTTTTCTCACTTTCGCTCCCTGGCTTCTTGTTTCTGTATACAACCAGAGAGCACCTCAGCTGGCTCTCGCGATGGGTGCCAGCGCTCTTATAGGTATTTTTCTTAAACCTGTGTTTGGTAAACTCATTGACAGGCTCGGTGAAAGAACGGTTCTTATGGCAGACGCAGTTCTGATTCTGCTGTTAAGTACTGCCTATGCAGTTGTTCCACAGCTTGCAGGCCCAGGGACAGCTCTTGCTCTTCTGTACTGTTTCTTTGTGCTGGACGAGCTTCTCTTCAGCCTTTCAATGGCAAGAACTACATACCTCTCCAGCATAATCGAGAACAAGGCTGAAATGGTACCTACCATAGGGCTTGGGGGAACCATCGATCACATAGTTTCCATGACTGTTCCTGTGATAGGTGGAATTCTGTGGATGAAGGTCGGCCCGTGGGCTGTGTTCGCAATGGCGGGACTGGTTGCTGTGATAACTTTCTTTACTGTGTCAACTATGAGGAAGCAGCCTCTTCACACAGCTGGAAAGCACATCTGACATCATCTCAAGTCTGTTCCTGAATTTCGTACTCATGGATCCCCGACCTGCAAAAAGCAGCATTGGTACAGATCC
>Ga0164318_10000371_pt1 | contig 32893 bp, 29 predicted proteins | sample GuaBasSedimGuay9_FD_113734 | JGI IMG/M metagenome (GOLD analysis project Ga0164318, IMG submission 113734) | Subseafloor sediment microbial communities from Guaymas Basin, Gulf of California, Mexico - Guay9, Core 4571-4, 0-3 cm | ecosystem: Environmental > Aquatic > Marine > Hydrothermal vents...
CGAATATTAACCCTACGGTCAAAAGGTGTCGCTGCTGAGCTATTTCGGCTTCACGAGCCTGCTGTTCGGCGTCTTCTAGGTCATCTCCGAGAATCACGGCTTCGAATCCGGACTCGGAGACTGTTTGGCGGAGTTCTGACTGGCTAACGACTGTGGGGATGTAGGTGACACGGGCACGTTCGGTAGTGAAGTTAACGCTAGCCGCTCGCACTCCATCCATTTCGAGGAGGGCGCGTTCCAGGCGGCGGGCGTCATTATTGTCACTGAGTCGCTTGATGATAAGGTCGGCTTCTCCGGTCGCTATGCCGTATCCAGCCCGCTCAATGCGGTTCAGGATGTCGTCTGTTTTCAGCAAGGCGGGATTAAATTCGATTGTGGCTCGCTCCGAGGAGAGGTTGACGTTGGTGAGGATTACACCATCAACTTTTCTGATATTTCGCTCAACGGCGGCAACACAGTTGACGCAGGTCATTCCGGTAATGGGGAGGGTGATTTGTTTGTTTTCTGTCATGGTTTTTGGTGGAATGGTGATTAGTGACTAGGGGACTAGGAAATAAAATTGTAAATGGTAAATTGTGAACGGTGAATTATAAATGAGGAATCGTTTACAATTTATAATTCACCATTTGCCATTTATCATTCGGTTTTAGATTACAGGAGGGAAATTGATCTCGGCTAAGAGTGTCTTGATGCTTTCTTCGGTAGCGGGTTCTTGGAAGGTGATGGTGACTTGCTTGGGCTCCACAGTAGCGTCTACACTTTGAACGCCATCGAGGGCGCTGACTTCCATTTTGATGGTGTTGGTACAATGTCTACAAGAGATGTTGGGGATGTTATAGGTTAGGGTTTGCATGGTTAAAACTCCTTGGTTAGATAAGAATTTTTGGACCTGTCAGGTCTCGAGAAATATTTGTCTCAGACTTTGGCGGCGGTCTCAAAGACGTTTATGATTTCTTGAAGCACCCGCTCTCGCTCGGCAGCGTCACCGCCTTGTACGGCGGTGATAAGACAGGTGTGAAGGTGATCTTCTAAAATCATGGTGCTGACTTTGTTCAGAGCCGATTGGACTGCGTGAATTTGGGCGATGGTGTCTATGCAGTAGGCTTCTTCTTCAATCATGCGCTGAATTCCACGGATGTGGCCTTCAATGGTCTTGAGACGTTTTTTGGCTTCTTCATGTTTTGGCATTTGCTTCTCCTTGCCCCCCCCAGGGGGGATGGGGTACGTGAAGCATGGTAACTATCATCTTCGAGGTTGTCAAGAGTAACGCGTAAAAAAAAGTATATTAAAAAGTTGTTGGTTAAACATTCCCTCTCTCAATCCCCCTAACGCAGCATTCTGTAAAGGGCAAATGCCAAAAGCATCTTAGTTGAGTTTTCTATAAAAAATGGGGCTATCAAGGCTATCGCCTTGCTGGTAAACTGGTTAAAATATCGTTAGAAATCTATCACCCATCAATTTTTGCTTGACACTTCTCTAGCTGCCAAGTACACTTTGAGCTACGTTCAAGAAATTAAATTCAGCAAAGGAAATAATAATGCGCACTATTCTCTCAAAATATTGGATATACTTCACAATAGCAATCTTGGTTCTGGGTGCGGGTTGGATTTGGGTTAGCGCTCAAAACACCAACTCTACCAAGACACTTGAAACAGCCCCACAAGAAGGCTTTCTGGCTCCCAATTTCACCCTCGACACCAAAAACGGAACGCAACTCTCCCTTTCGGACTTTCGAGGCCAGCCTGTTTTGGTCAACTTTTGGGCCAGTTGGTGTCCTCCTTGCAAAGCCGAGATGCCCGGCATGGAAATAGTTTACCAAGAATTCCAAGATCAAGGTTTTGTCGTCTTAGCCATCAATGTTACCCATCAAGACAGTCTAAGCGATGCAGCTCGCTTCGTTGAAGAGCAAGGGTTCACTTTCCCCATCTTACTAGACGCACAAGCCATCGCTTCTCAGGCTTATCAAATACGCTCATTGCCCACATCGTTTTTTATAGACCAAGAAGGCATCATCCAACAAATCGTCTTCGGCGGCCCAATACCCAAAGCAGACCTCCATGCAAAAATTGAGGACTTGTTAAAATAATGTTCCCCGTCTTGCAAATTGGGCCGCTCTCTATCCAAACGCCTAACCTTGTCATCCTTTTGGGGCTGTGGCTAGGGCTTACGCTTGCCGAACGTCTGGCGCCTCGCTTCGGGGTTGATGGGGACACTCTCTACAACCTCTCATTCATAGCTATCATTGCCGGCATCATTGGCGCGCGCCTCTCTTTTGCCGCTCAGTCTCTGCAAAATTTTCTCGACAAGCCGCTAAGCCTGCTCTCACCAACGCCCAATATGCTAGACCCGGTAGGAGGCATGTTAATAGCTCTCACCGCAAGCCTCATCTACGGAAGCCGCAAAAAACTCGCTCTCTGGCCCACCTTGGATGCGCTAACGCCTCTCTTGGCTACATTGGGGATTGCGTTAGGGTTGGCTCATTTGGCTTCGGGAGACGCCTTTGGAATGCCTGCCGAACTTCTTTGGGGAATATCTTTGTGGGGGGCACGGCGACACCCAAGCCAAATCTATGAAATCGTGGCAAGTGGCTTAACTTTATGGTTGATCTGGCCCCGAGCGAACTCTGCAAGGGGGATGGCCGGAGAAACCTTTGGCCGATTCACCGCCCTAAGCGCGGGGGCGTGTCTCTTCCTCCATGGATTCCGAGGAGACAGCACCATCCTTGCTAATGGCTTCCGATTAGAGCAGATAATAGCTTGGGGGGTGCTGGCGGTCAGTTTGTGGTGGTTGGGAAAGTTTTATAAGAAAATAGAAGGTTAAATCATGGATAAAGTAATTATAAAAGATCTTTTGGCGCGGGGTATCATTGGCGTTCATGCTTGGGAAAGAGAAAGGCCGCAAGATATTCTTATTAATTTAGTTTTGTTTGGGAGTATTTCTAAAGCGGGGGAAACGGATAATGTTGAGGATAGCATTAATTATCAAACGGTGGCCGAAAAGACGTTAGCACACGTTGAAAACGCCAAACGCCTCACGGTAGAGGCGTTAGCGACAGATATTGCTAAGTTGTGTTTAGAAAACGGGGCGGTTAAAAAGGTTTGCGTAAGGGTAGAAAAGCCCAGCGTGGTGCCTTTTACGACGTCTGTAGGGGTAGAAATTGAACGCACACGAGAGAATTTCTGACGTTCGCTGGGGAAGAGCAAACGGTCAGGGGAATTTCAGTACACGCACAAACTTACATCTGCTGCGTCTGAGGAAATGAGTTTGCACCCTAGGTTGCAAATCCGCTTTGGAGCAGTTATACGCACGTTATCCCCAAAAGAATTTAGAAATGAAGAGGGGCTGAGCCGCGCGAGATGTTGTCTAGGAATTCTTGGCGGGTAGGCATGCTGTTGCGGAACGCGCCCAACATTGCGGAGGTAGTCATGCGGGCATCGTGTTTTTTTACGCCGCGCATCATAGAGCACATGTGCAGGCCTTCAACTACTACGGCTACGCCTTGGGGGTGAAGGAGTTCGTCTATCAGGTCGGCTACTTGCCGGGTCATGCGTTCTTGGATTTGCAGACGGCGGGCGAACATATCGACAATGCGGGGGATTTTGGAGAGGCCAATTATTTTTCCGTCAGGGATGTAGGCAACATGCGCACGCCCAATGAATGGGAGCATGTGATGTTCGCAGAGGCTATAGTATTCTATGTCTCTGACGATGACCATTTCGTCGTAGGAGGCGTGAAAAATGGCCTCATTGAGGAGTTCGATGGGGTCTGTACGGTAGCCAGCCAAAAGTTCTGCGTAGGCACGGGCTACACGTTCGGGGGTTTTTTGCAGCCCTTCGCGGTTTGGGTCTTCGCCGATGGCGGTTAAGATTTCTTCAATGGCTTGGGTAATTTTTCCCAGGTCCATATCTTGTTTGAATAAATTTGCTACGTCATTGATAATTTTTTTATTTTTTTCCATTTTATTTGCCTTCTTTATATTAGTGAGAATTAAAGTATTTTTTACACGCGGGGTATTTTATCACTTGTGAAATATCTTCTCAATGTTTGAATGTAGGTAATTAGGGCAATTGCAAATATAGAAATGAACGGCTTTAATCCTCAAAAATTGGGGAGGTACTTGAAAATTAGTAAAAATGACGCTACAATGCAACTAGAAAGTACTGATTTTGAACAACATCTATGCAGAGAGTTTGTCGTTGCTTTACAATATTATGCTAGGAGTATTGATGAAAATACAAGGGCTTTTGCAAAAAGTTGAGCTGTTTAGAGGGCTTACAGAAGAGGAGTTAACGCAAATTGCGAATATCTGTAAGGAAGAGCGGTTTCAAGAAGGGGAAGTTTTCGCTAAGGAAGGCGAGATGGGGGATACATTTTGTGTCATTAAAGATGGTCTCATGAAGGTTGAGATCAATCAGATGCCAGATTTGCAACCCCATGTAATTGTTCATCTTGGCACAGGCCAATTAATTGGGGAAATGAGTTTGGTTGACCGTGGTGTTCGTTCTGCTACGGTTCGGGCCATTCAAACGCCAACTGATATTTTAGTAATTCACCATGATGAATTTCACGATCTATGTGAGAAGAATAATCGAATTGGGTACGTGGTAATGCGCAATATGGCCGCCGACCTCTCTTTCAAGTTGCGTCACCGTTCTTTAAGCGAGCAAGGGAGGTAATGATGCCTACTTATAAAATAAGTTATGTGGTTCCAGATAAGAAGCATCCGGGAGGGATTATCAATTTAGATTATTGTCCTGTCAGGGGCGAGACTTTGGAGATAGGGGGTGTAACCTACGCGATTCAAGAGGTTATAGAGTTGATGCCTCCTCAGGGTTTGTTCCATTATTTGCATGTCACTTGCGAAACTTTGGAGGAGTGAGAGAATATTCTTTTTCTAGGTATTTCGCGTATAAAATAAAAGGCAGCGAACACAATTGCGTTCGCTGCCTTTTTGCGTGTTAGCGATTTATTTTATCAAATTTCAGGTTCAATTAATCCATAGGTTCCGTCGTGCCGCTTGTACAAAACGTTTATCATTTGTGCCTGAATATTGAAGAAAACGAAGAAGCTATTGTGTCCTAGAAGTTCCATTTGCTCGATCGCTTCCCATTCATCCATAGGAGTAAGTTTGAATTCTTTGCGACGCACGATAACAGGTTCTTCTTCATCTTCGTCTTCAAAAGTTTCTACAATTTCTACATCTCTATCTTTCTTCCAACGCTCGTTGCGTTTCCCCTTATAGCGTTTAATACGTCTTTTTATAGTTTCTAAAGCAAGATTGACAGCTCCAAAAATATCCTCGTCTCGTTCTTCGGAGCGCAAGATAAATCCTTTGCCGCGGGCAGTAATTTGAGCGACTGCACGCTCTTTGGCGCTTCGGGCATTGGTCGAAGCTAAATCAACACGAACTTCATTTATGTCTTCCAAATAACGATCCAATTTGGAGACTTTCTTAAAGACATATTCATTTATACGATCTGTTACTTCCAAATCACGGCTAAAAATCTTAACTTCTGCTGTCATAAGTACCTCCGTAATATAGAGTTAGCGATCTGTTCATTTTCTCTTTTGAGAGCGAACAGCACGCGCGAGCGTAAGCCCATAAACCTGTCTAGCATTTGCACGTCGAAGGGCATCTGCACAAGCATCAAGCGTGGAGCCAGTGGTAGTCACATCATCAATTACCAATACAGATTTTCCTGAAACAATTTCAGGGATTGCCTTGAAAGCTCCGGCCACATTTTCTCGGCGTTCAAGGATAGATAATTCCACTTGGCTGCGGGTTTCTCGAACCCGTTGCAAAGCTTTGGGAATGTGCGGTATACCCACGCTCCAGGCAAATGGGCGAGCCAAAAGCATAGCCTGATTATACCCTCGTTTCTTGAATCGTTCCATCCCCAAAGGAACCGGGACAACTAGGTCTACTTTCCAATCTGTGCTTGAAAAGACTTTGCACAAAAAATTTGCCATCACCTCCCCTAAGCCTAAATTTCGTTCGTATTTCAAAGCGTGAAGAGCCTTTTGGACTTGGCCCTCAAACACTGCCCATGACCGAATAGCAGCATATTGTGGACGATGTTGCCGACAGCGTTCGCAGAGGTTCCAAGACGTATCGTCAGGCAGCTGATCTCCGCATAGCGAGCATATAGGTTCTTTAATTTCAGTGACTTGATTTATACAAGATTCGCACCATCTATCCCCCCATTTTTCACATCCCACACAACGAGGCGGAAAAAAGAAATCAACTATTTTCCACCCGTATCTATACAAACGAGAATGCACGGCGGTTCTCCCTGAAGAATCTAGTGAAGGCTACCTGATGATGTTCCTCGAAATGGCTAGATGGATCTCTTTTTGTTCAATTATGAACACGTTCTAGAAAATGTCTAATTATAACTGCTCAGCCCACCATTGAAATGTCACTGTGAGGGGCATTTTTTACCCCGAAGCAGTCTCCCAGACGCTCTAGGAGATTGCTTCAGCGGGAAAACACCGCTTCGCAATGACATGCCTGAGTAGTTACGTCAAATTTAATGTATTTGAGATAAATGCTAAACTTGCTATTTGGTATTTTTCTGATAAGTTCTGTTTTTCGATGTTTATAGAAAGTCTGATAAAACAGAATTTTTCAAAAGCAAACCCGCAGGCCCAAGAAGAATAATCATCAAGGAAGGAAAAATCAACAGAGCCATCGGGAATAGCATCTGCACAGGAGCTTTGTGCGCCTTTTCTTCTGCTATCTGCCGCCGTTTCACTCGCATCTGATCAGACTGTATCTTTAATACTTTTCCCATACTAACGCCCAGTTTATCGCTTTGAATAATGGCGGCTACAAAACTTGTCACCTCTGAAATACCAATTCTATCAGACATATTCCGCAGTGCTTCTCGGCGCAGTTTTCCAAGTTGTATCTCACGCAAAACAACCGCGAACTCATCAGCTAACTCATCTTCCCATTTTTCAGCTACTTTTGCCATAGCAGCATCAAATCCCAGGCCAGCTTGAACGCAAATTGTCAAAAGGTCTAAAGCGTCAGGTAATGCTTTGCGTATTTCAGCTTGCCGTCCATTAATTTTGCTCTGCAACAAAAGCTGTGGCAGGTAAAACCCTATCAAGGAAAATATGATGGTAATCAATAGCTTTCGTCCCCAAGTCCAATTTAGAGAGCTAATAGAAAAAAGAAAGAGCAACAAAACAGCAATACCACCACCAGCTATGAACCGCGCAGCCCAGAACATCATTGGATCTAATCCTTTAGGGCTTCCAGCAAGTTTTAACTTACCTTCTGTTTGCTCCATAACGCTCTGTGGAGCAAAACGAGCGGTCAATTCGCCTATGTTTCGGATCAAGGGTATAATAACGCGCTCGCTCAATGACTGCGAAAGCTCGATCTCTTCGAGAGTAACTTCTTCACCACGAGAAGCATATTCAAGCATACGAGCCTCAAGTGGATCTTCCTCTTTATCTTTGTCGCGGATACCCACGTAAATTAGAGCAGCAGCTCCTCCAATCACGACCGCGCTAATAAGAACCCAAATAAGAGTGCTCATGTTAAAATCTCCATTGCAAAATTATACTTCAATATCAGCTATCCGCGTCATGATGAAATAGCCAATGCCGACCAGAACACCCGCAATACCCAACATGATAAGCCCGCATATTAAGTTTCTAGGTTCAAAAAATTGCATCATATATTCTTGATTTATAAACCACAAAATGGCCGCCAAAATGAACGGTAGTGCAGACAAAAATCGTCCCGAATACATTACTTGGGAGACAAGCACTTTAATCTCGCCTTTGATTCGGATTCTTTCTCGGATTGTGTATGATATAGTGTCTAAGATTTCCGCCAAATTACCACCGACTTCTCGTTGGACGTTAATAGCGGTATTAATCAAATCCAGATCATCACTAGGTATCCGCCGATGCAAGTTCTCAAGTGCCGCTTCCATTGGCAAGCCAAGTTGCATCTCCTGCACAACACGATGAAACTCTTCGGAAATAGGGGGAGGCAATTCCTGGCTAACCGCTTCCAAAGCTTGAATAGTAGAATAACCAGCCCGCAGACCATTCACAACCAGATTCAACATGTCGGGCAATTGGTCACTAAAGGCTTTCAAACGCGCCCCTCGTTGTCGCTTAACGTAAATGCTGGGAATCATTAAACCGATAATAACTCCAATCCCGGCCGAGACTGGCGATTTCTGACCAAAAAACCAAGCCACAAAGCCCGCGCCAAAAGCGAGTATCACCATCAAGGCCAGGTATTCCGCTGGACGCAATTTCAAATTCGCTTGAGCCAATTTAGTGGCAACTTTGTCTCCCCACTTAGACCCCTGCAGGCGTCTATCTAGCCATTCGGTCATCTTAGAGGGTTGTTCATCAGTTTCTTCTTCTTGAGATACAAATTCTTCTTCCGCGTAGTGTTCAATCCTTTCATCCAGTAAAGATTGCTTCCCGCGAATCTCAACAACAAGCCCCACTATCAATAAAATAGCCACTAATCCGCCCCCCAAGAATAAAATGGTTGTGGTCATAAGATATACCTTTAATTGCCGTAATCACGCTTATCTTTGTCGTCTTCTACTAAAGAGAGAAGGCGGTAAATGAATTCCGGCTGCTTCAATTCTATCAAGGATATTCGGACGCAAGCCGGTTGAGCGCACACCACCTAAAATTTTACCTTCTTCAATACCAGTTTGTTCAAACACGAACAAATCAGTCATTGTGATTATATCCCCTTCCATGCCGACAACCTCAGTAATGCTAACCACTTTCCGAGACCCATCACGGAAACGTTCTAGGTGGACTATGATATCAACTGCTGAGGAAATCTGTTCTCTAATAGCGCGAATTGGTAATTCCATTCCGGCCATCAAAGCCATGGTCTCGATTCTTGATATGGTGTCACGCGGGCCATTAGAGTGGGCTGTTGTCAGAGAGCCATCGTGACCAGTGTTCATGGCCTGGAGCATATCTATTGCTTCTGCACCACGAATCTCGCCAACGATAATTCGGTCTGGGCGCATACGCAAAGTGTTCACAACCAAGTCGCGAATAGTCACTTCCCCTCTTCCTTCAATATTAGCGGGGCGAGACTCTAGAGTAACTACGTGGTCCTGACGCAATTGGAGTTCAGCTGCATTCTCAACTGTAATAATCCGTTCATCAGAAGGAATAAATTGTGAGAGGACATTCAGGAATGTGGTCTTACCAGAACCAGTTCCACCGGAAACTACCATATTTACACGGGCCTCAACGGCAGCTTTAAGGAATTGCAAAGGTTCGGGAGTAATTGTTCCAAATCCGAGCAATTGTTCGGCAGTGATAGGATCTTCTGAAAATTTACGGATTGTGATCACAGGCCCTACAAGAGAGATGGGGGGAATAACAGCATTAACACGGGAGCCGTCTGGTAACCGAGCGTCTACATAAGGGCTAGATTCATCGATACGTCTTCCCAAAGGAGATACAATTCGGTCAATGATTCGCATTACGTGCTCATCGCTCTCAAATGATACTTGCGCGCGCTTAATTTTTCCTTTCTGCTCAATGTAAATGTTTTTGGCGCCGTTTACCATCACTTCGGTGATAGTGTTGTTTCCCAACAGGGGTTGCAGAGGGCCAAATCCAAGTATTTCTGCTGCAATTTGCTCAAAGAGGCGATGTTTTTCTTGACGAGAAAGCACGATGCTTTCTTCTGATAAGATTTGTTCAAATAACTCTCTAATTGTATTTCGAACCGTTTCTACTTCGGTGATGTCAAGAGAAGGGTCAAGCTCGGCTAAGAGTCTATTCTGAACTCGGCTCTTCAAGTCAGAATAAGTGTCTCGTTGCGCATCTCCTCGGGGAGGAGCAACTCGTCTGGCTTGGAGAGAACCAAGCCGAGACCCATCCGGTTGTCGACCGCCATCGTCATTTGAATCTTTACCTTGTTCTATTCTCCTAAGAAGAGACATTTTCTCACTTTCCTAAAATCCACTAATAAAGATTGGAATTTGCATTCATCCTTCAAGTTGTCCAATATCATCAAATTCTGCCAAACTTTCTCGTATAACTTCGGTTAGCTTCAACATTCCTTCGCCAACAGTACGTGCTTTTTTTACGTCCATCATAAATGGAACCCCTCGGTTCACCGAAGGTATTACAACGCGCGGATCTTCTGGAATCACGACAGTAATTGCTTGATTTAAATTTTCGCCCACTCTTTCAGCGGTGATCGCTATTCTCTTATCGTAACGGCTCATAACTAGCACAATCCGCTTTTTGTTGATTCCAAGAGCTTCCAATAAGCCAAGCATAATTCGTGAATTATTGATAGCGGGAATCCCTTGTGTGGTCAAAAGAACAAACACATCACTATTTTCAATTGTTTCTAGGGTAATGTCTGAAAGTCCAGAAGCAGTATCAACAATGACGTAAGTATAGAGTCTTTTGAGGTAATTTAATACTTTCGCAAATTGCTTCCCATCAACCGTCTCTGCATCTTCTGGATGAGAGGGTGCGGCTAAAATATCAACCCCAGAAGCGTTATGGTGAATCATCACCTCTCCAAAGATATCTGGGTCTAACTCATCTGCTCTGGGAGTCAAATCTACAACACTGTTTCGACTTCGTTCATTGAAAAATACAGCCACATCGCCAAATTGCAGACTGGCATCTACAAGTGCGACCGGGGTTTCTGCATTTTGCAAAGCTACCGCTAAGTTAGCCGCTACAGTAGTAGTTCCAACGCCACCTTTGGGGCTAAAAATAGTGATAATATTTCCATTAGAACCCGATTGCATTGCAATGCTTGACGCATCTAGCCGCCCAGTTTGTACAGCAACTTGCCGTGATATTTTTTCTTTCTCGAGCTGGGCTCGTTGCCCAGCTCGTCTAATAGCTGAAACTAGCTCATCGCCCTTGGGAGGTTTGGTGAGAAAGTCGCGTGCGCCTGCCAACATGGCTCTACGCATGTAATTAGCATCACCTTGAACTGAGAGAATAACAATCTGGGTACAAGGGAACTTCTCTTGGATTATCTCAGTGGCTCTAATGCCGTCTATATCTGGCATGTTTATATCCATTAGCACCACATCTGGCTGAAGCGTTCCTACCATCTTTATTCCTTCTCGCCCAGCCCGAGCGGTGCCTAGGACTTCAATATCGCTTTCAAATTGCAATAGCTTACTTAGCCCTTGGCGGGTCTCTGCAACGTCGTCAACTATGATTATCGTAAATTTTTCTTTTGGCATGTTTTATTGTTGTGGAGTTGGAGTAGGTTGTTTCTCTGTAGGCAGCTCTACTTCGTCTAATCGCGGAGCAAAACCATAAGGCAATTTAGCGGGCACGGGGATAGAATAACTATCCAAGAAGTATTGCATTGTAACTGTTTGGGTGTCAAGCACTGTATCATCACCTGCCGAACGAAGGGCCAGTGTTAAATCCACACCACTATTTAATAAGTAGGTGAGGTTGATGGCTTCTTGAGAAGTAACGATCAAAGTAATAAGATCAGGAGCTTCTGGTTTTTCTGGTTCTATTGCACCTGTTTCATTACTTCCTACTAGTTGGGCTTCTGCAGGAATTGTTGTTGGTGTTGCTTCAACGCCAGGCACTTCTTCAACTTCAGCCCATGGGAATTCGCCCACATGTAAAACTTGCGCGCGGGGGATAATGATTTGCACAGCTAAACGAGACCGTTGTGCCTCTGAGGGAGTGGTGTAGAATGCTTCATCTGCGTTGGCATCATCAACCCGTCCCCCTGTAACACTCTTTTGTTCTAGCAAAAGCTCTTTCCATAAATCAAGAAACGCCACAGCTAGAGCAGCATCCTCGCCTTCACCGCCCATACCTAAAATACTCGTTGGGGCGTAAGTCAACATAGATGCGTTAGGAAGAATAGTATTAGGGAAAATGGTCTGAAACTCGCTGTCAATATCGACAAATTCCATAGAGGCCATAACCATCACATCATCTCCGGGCTTTAACGCATACGCTACACTAGAAAGCCGGTTTATGGGAATTGTCATAGCAACCATGCCTTTAGGAATCGACAAGGAGGCTAATGAACCTCTGGCCGAAAGTTGTGTCGCGCTATCTGCTAACATGTTCACAGTCAGTGGAATGCCGCTATCAAGGTCAAATCGAGCTTGATAGCCAACAACTTCAGCTATATCGCTAAACATGCCTTCAATGAATAAGTCTTGAGCTATAGGAATAGTTCCCAAAACCGTTTCGTCTAAAACTGTGCCGAGAGGTGTTTTCTGGGTAATTACCACAACATTAACAGTAACGGGAGTAGCCACCGGCTGATTAGCCGAATCCGATTTGCCGCCTGAAAAATATCTTTGATAAGCAACAACCCCTCCCGCTCCCAATAAAATAACGATCAAAATCAAATATAGAGCAACTCGTCCACGGCGCATAGGAACCTCCTAATAGATTCAATATTCTCTTGATTATTAGCATTTTACCTCAAAACCCCAAGTTTAACATCAATATCGTTGAAATAGTGCTAAAGCTAAGAACGATTGACCAAGGCCAAAAGAATGCCCTTATCTTTACTAATAAATTAGCCACATGATGTTAAGTTTATATCACTAACTTATTTGATTATATCATCGTTTACCTTCTGTGAAAATTATATACGGCCTGAACTATCAGAATTATAATTTTTGCTGGATAGCAAGAGGTACAAAAAAACATTCCTTTGCCAAAGGCACGCGTCTAGTGAGAGTAACATATCTACGCTTGCGGTGCTAAAAGCAGTAAGTGGTGTCATTGTGCTGGTTACAAATAAGTAGAGCCTCGCCCTTCTTGGGCGAGGCTCTACTAGTAACATTTAAAAGGCAGCTACTCGCCTAGAACATAAAAGTTCCACTAAATATTATCAATAATATTCTGGAAGATATTGCCGATAGCAGGCCCAAGAACAGCGAGGATAACGATCACAACAACAGCTACTAATACAAGAATCAACGCATACTCTACTAGACCTTGGCCTTTTTCTTTCGGTGCAAATAACATGGTTTTTACCTCCTTTGTCTAAGATTTCCGTTTGGGCGTATGCAATCCCAAGTGGATTGCCATAATTATACACAAGCCCTATAAAAAAAGCAACACTCCAAAAAGCCAATCCTTAACAATTATGCAAAGACGTCTCCCCCTACTTCGCCGGCTGGTAATTGGAATGCTATCCGTGTCCCTTGGCCAGCTACGCTATCAATTGTCATGTGCCCGCCAAGTATATCAACCCGATCATTGATGACTTTAAGCCCCATGCTGTTTTCCATTGCCTGTTCAACGTCAAATCCTTCTCCATTATCTTCTACACTTACTTTTACATCGGTCTCAGTAATATCAACTTGGACTTGAATTTGATTTCCGTGGCTATGTCGGCTCGCGTTACTTAATAGTTCCTGGATAGCTCGGAATATCATTACTTCTACGTATCTCTCTAATCTGCGTTCCGTTCCCAGTGGGGCGAATTCAATATTGCAGTCAACTTGACGTTGGTAGGCTTCTACGTAATGCCGCAAAGTGGGAATGATGCCCAAGTCATCCAACATCATTGGGCGCAATTCAAAAATGAAGTCGCGTACTTTTTGGAAGGTAATGCCTGCCGCTTCTTTCAGCGCATCCAGTTCGGCCCGCGCTTGGTCTATATCTCTCTCGAAATAGCGTTGAGCGATTTCAGCTTGCAAAATGAAGTTAGACAGGGCTTGAGCGGGGCCATCGTGCATCTTACGAGAGAGTCGTTGACGTTCAGATTCTTGGGCTTGAATGACAGACTCAATTAGCTCTATAGCGCCTGCGTTTTTCCCGCCCCATTCGGCAATGGGAATATCCTCTAATTTTCCCAAAATCATCTCAACTTGTTCAACATAAACTTGTAAATGAACTTGTTCGCTTTGCAATTTTTCCATTTGCCCCCGCATGACAAACAAGCGTTGTTGCGCATCTAAAGCAGCATCATAAGTTTCTCGAATATCATCGCGAGGCACATCATTAAAAGATGTCCTTATTTTTCGAAGACGTGCCGTAACAGAAACATTGCGCTGAGACAGCTTATCAACCTCTCTTTGACTTTGTTGAAGTTTTCGAGAAATGTTTTCAAGCTCTCTATTGGCCTGAGATAATTCTGTTTGCATACTTTCTTTTAGAGAAAGCAAAGTTCCCTTGCTATCATTTTCATTTTTTTGCGCCATGTTTGTTTCTCCTAAAGTGTAGTTTGTTTTGCAATTGTGAGTATAGCACAGTAAACCATTGCAAGCAAATAATTGAGGATTCTGGTGTGCGTGTTCTTCAAAGCAGGTATCCAGCCCTGTAAGGAAGCACTTCGTTTGGGTAACGGGAAAACCCCAATTTCCTAGCAGTTTCATCTCGTTTGGGGACAGAAATATCGCCAGTGGCATTTGGCATCCGTTAGATGGGCTGGGAAACGTCTGGTTATTCTAGAAGAGCCGCATTGTGTTATTACTCCAATACCAAACGAGCAGGGCGTACTATCCACCATTTTATCCAATATAGGCCAAAGAGCAAAAAGGCAGGAAATGGGATGAACATAATTGGGTCTTGCGCCAGTTGGGAGGTATAGTTTAGAGATAAACTCCACAAGCCAAGCAACAAGATGAGAATGGCAGTCAGGGCTATCCAATTCCCGTGTTTTTTCCAACGTTTATCCCAGCCCGATAATATTAAAACAAGGGCGGGGAAAAGGAAGATGAAGTTTCCAGGGTTTGTTGGAATACCTATCCATTGGCTAACGACTAGGGTTAGGGAGGCTGTCCAAAGGAACCATGTGAAATCTTTTTGGCGAGCGGACCACCATTCCCAGAAAAGGATTAGGCCAAACAAGATGGTGATGCCCCATTTTAGTTGAGTCGCTATTCCGGGCATCCAGCCGCCGAGGACTTCCCCTAGGGTTCCGGCTGGGTTATAAGCGGCACTACGTATTACTTCCCAAATGTTTTGCGTAATCCAATTGGGGATGAAGAATATGCCTAAAACTATTAATGCGGCTAAGCTCCCGAAGAACCAGCCAATTATTTTCCAGCGGCGTTGAGAGACGCTCCAAAAAAGGATAAATAGAATGATAACGAACACTAGTTGAGGGTTGATGGTTGAATAAGCTAACAGAAAGCCAGCTATTTCATCTCTTCCGTTCCGAATGGCTAGAAACGCCCCTGTAAGAAGCAACCCAATTATAATGACGGCGTTACCGTTTATTACGGCTCGAGCTGCATGATACCAAAGCAAGGTGAAAATGAAATAAACGGTTAAGAGCCATACTGGGGGCCGCCATTTAACAAGGGAAAGGCTCAGAAGAGAAATTATTATTAAAGAAATTTCAAGAACGGTCATCCAAACAGCGCGTGCCAAGGTGTAGTCGGCAATGAATGCAAAGGGAGCAAAGAGCAATTCCGAGTATAAAGGGTAAGTTACGCGATTCTCGTTTTGCCCTTGGGCTGCGGGATGTCCCAAAACGATATTTTGGGCGCGAAGCGCTACTTCTTCGCTGTATGGGCTAATACCATCAAAAATAAATGCTCGCGCTCCTATCCAATGCGGCAAAAAGTCGTTTCCGCCTGGATTCCGCGCTGAGAAACGGTAATTACCCCAGAGTAACCCACCCACAGCAGTCAAGATTAAGATGCTGAGAATAATCCAATTTATCGGAGATGATTTGTATGCAATGGTCAATTTAACGCCTTCTTAAGAGCAAAACATAAATAGTGAGGCTCTTGTGTAATATTTGTTCAAAAAAGCAAGATAAATTTTACGTTACGGAAAGTAGCGCGACATTTATGCCGCCCTTGCACATCTTTTACAAATGAGCCAATAGCAACAAACGAGATGTACACGTAAATTGCGAAAACTCACCCTATTTTATCAGGTACAAGGCCTTCGGGGTGAACCATTTTGGTACCCTGCCAAAACCGAAGCCCTAATACAATAAGCAAAAATGTTCGCAGAGGAATAAGCACCCATAAACTCCAAAAATATCCGCGTGAGAGCAATAGAGGCCATTCTAACAAACTTATCAAAACCAAAATTACGGCCATTAGCACGCCTTCTCTATCGGGAATGACGAGGAGCGTCAAAGGCAGCAAATAAAGCACCCATTGAGGACTATAACCCGGTGACCACAGCAAGAAAACTGCGAAAGTGAAGCCCACAAAAGCTATCGCTTGGCGTTTATCAGTCAAATCGGCGCGAAGAAATCCCCATAACCCTAAACCCGCGAAAAACGCCAACGTTAGCCAGCTGGGGATGCGCGGAGATGCTCCAGACATTTGGCGGATGGTAGATGGCAAAGCGCGGTCAACATCCGCACCAAAGTTACCTGTGTGAAGATTACCATCAATCAATGCCCATACCGTTTCCCAAGAACCTTTTTTGCCCTGTGAAATTAAAGACGCTGTTGTCATTTTTGGGGATGAAAAATACAATCCGCCCCAAACGAGGGCTGCCATCCCCAGCGTGATGACAGTTATTTTCAAGGGCCGGCGCGGGGAGCGTATCTTCCAAACGGTTGCCAACGTCAAGGCTGGGAACCACTTTATAAGTGCGCCAAGAGCCAAAATAACGCCAATTTTCAGGTCTGTCCATTTGCTTGCTGAAACCTCGGATTTCTGAGGTTCATGGATGTCAAAATATCTCACCAAATAATAAATAGCCGCCATCAAAGCAAGAACGGCTAAAGGATCAAAATATCCCCATCCATAAAACAGCCCAATGAGCAGAGCAAAATAAATCCATTCGCGCCGCCGCGCTTGCTCTTCAGCAAAGATTTGCCGAGCTATGCGCGAGAAATAGTATAAGCTGCCAGCCTGAGCAATAGAAAACAAAAAAGCTAATAAATATTCGTAAGCATGTTGCCGGCCACCAACTAATTGATACACAAGCGAAGATAAAAAGGGAAATATCGGTGGGAATTCTGTCCAATAATCAACAAAGGGAATACCGAGGCTGGCCTGGTGATAAAAATTCCAATAGTCCCCATAGCCTCTGAGACCTTCCAGCGAGAGAGAAAGGAATAGCAGCAATCGAGCCAACAAAAATAGCCCAGGAATAAGCAAGTGTTCAGATTTTTTAGCATTTTTAGACATTCCAACTCCATTCCGAGCCGTCCAATCTGTTCATACAGTTCAGCTTCACAAACAGCCTATGCCTTTTGTTTTTTTATTTAACTGGATTTTCATAGACATCAATTTCTCCAGACTGAAATACCAACGTCCATTTCTTAACATCTGCAATCATGGCTTCCACTTCGGGCATATTCGCCGCAGCCCAATTACGCCAGACAGGATCAATAACCACGTACCGCGCTTGGGTATAACGCGGGTCAAAAGCAAATCGCTCCAGAGGGATATCAGCGGGGAAATGTTTCGTAGCTTTTCCCTCCGCCGCAATAGCCATGAGCTAGTTGGCGAGAGGCTAATTATCAAAAAAACACTAAGTATCCGTAATTAAATAAGCGAGTGTATCCTAGTTTCAGTCTCAGTATTTGCATGTGACACATAGTCACTTCTCAAACACCACAGCCAAATCATCTTCATAAACCAATTCTTTTTCGGGAAGACAACTTGCTACAAAGCTTCGCGGTACATTATTCTCAAGCCCCATTTAGATGTACAAACGTACCTACAAGGAATTTCTTTCATCGTTACAGATAATTCATCATGTAAAACCATCTTGCCCACATCATACACCAAACAGGCAAAAATACCCATATCGGCAATGTTGCTACAGCAAGTAATGGGGCAATTAAAGATTGAACTGCTGCATATGGAAACAGAAATGGTGAGACAAACATCCGATACCGTTTATCTTTAGCAAAAAGCATAGGTATTGCAATTATCCCTAATGGCCAGTAACTCCAATTCCATTTATTTACATTGAATTGAAATAATGGTCCCATGGCTTCTTTGCCGGTTATAGAAAAAGGCCACCCCCAGATTGCCCACGCAGTACCCAAAAGAAAAACGATAACTAATAATGAAAAAGGTTGTTTATAGATTGCGTAAACACCTGCACCTAAATTGGATTGTGGTTTTGATAACATAAAACCTACCGCAAAATATGATGACAAAAGATAAGCCATCAACATTATTCCATCAATTTGCCCCATAAACAAATTCCACAAAACTGGAGGACTAAAAATCACCATCAACAAATGAATTAGCGAAAGTCTTAGCATTTTTCCTAATTTAATGATCACTAATACAGCCATAAACTCCAATGCAATCACACTTCCGTAAGGGCCAAGTAACCGCAATGGTTGCAACAAAACAAATAGCCATGGCAAATTAAAAACACCGTATTGCACAATCCAAGGATTTTGAAGTTGCGGCCAAAAATAAGTCAACCAATCATAGAACATAAAAAGGCATCATCCATCTTTCTCATACCACATCCATAATCACTTCTCAAACACCACAGCCAAATCGTCCTCATAAACCAATTCCCAACCCGCTTCGGAGAAACGACTTAACGCGAAATCGCTGGTTGGCACAAGAACCAAGCGAACATTATACTTTTTTAAGATGTCTTGCCAAGCGGCATTGCCCTGCATCACGCTTAAATACTCACCCAACACCTCATCCCCGTACAAATCTGTGCGGCCATCAACAAAAACGGGATAATCGCGCAGGTGCCAAACTAGGTAGCCGCCCCAATTATAGTCGTTGAACATGTTCCTCTCTGGCCGATTCTCGTCAATCCACGCCACCGCGTCAACGGGGAAGATTTGTTTTTCTGCTTGATGAACAAACTCCGGTTCGGTCACTTGGATAAGTTTGACGATAGCGGCAAAACTTAAAAGAACAAGAATAGCGACGTTAATGCTCTGCTGGAGGGTGGGGTTGATGTTTTGCTCTGAGCGTGCGCCAAATTTGGATATTTTATTAACCCAGGGATATTGACGGGCGAGCCGCTCTTTCCAAGCGGGGAACAAATTTGCGAGGTGGCGGGCCAGTACAGGCGCGGTGACCAAAGCAAAAGGCCCGTAGTTTCGGCGTGAAACCAGTGCCAAGTAAGCGAAAACGCTCACACTGGCGAGGTCGCTGCCATCCAGCCGGCGTTTGGAGATGCCAACCGAAGCAAAAGTGAGCAGTAACAGCCAAAGCAATGGCTGCTGGGCGAGTTGATGAAAATCGGGTGAAGCCCATTCAGAGATGAGGCTTTGTAAAACATTGACGCCCACGGTGCGAAAGGGGATAAACCACACGTCCGGGCCGTTGGGATTGAGTACCACGACAAGGGATCCAGCCAACCCCCACAGTGCGAGCGTCCGTACCTGTTTCCAGGTCAGAACTTCCTCTCCATCCCAGCCCAACGCCCAATTGCAGACCTCCCCGCCAATCATCGTCCCCACAAGAATTAGCCCTAACACATACCCGCCATGCAAATTAGACCAAAGTATAAAAATAGGTATCAGCCATCCCAGGCGATTTTTGCCGCGCCATTTGTAAAGGTACAGCAAATATCCAACGAGAGCAAACATTACTAGAGAGGTAGTTTGCGGGCGGGGGGACCAAACCACAGACGAAACCAGCGCGGCTAAGACAACGACCACCGCGCGGAGAATGAAATTACCTTCTATTTGAAGGTAGAGCAACCCCATGCTCAACACTGCTAAAAGAGCCACTCCCGCGCTAATAGCCCGATAGCTTCCAATTTGATAGAGGAGATATAAGCCAACCTGTGAGAGCCAACCATGATATGTCCATGTTGTCCCCTGACGAGTATACGAAAACGAATCTATGGCAGATACTTCACCTGTCTGCCAAGTGGTTTCGCCATCACGCAAATGCCACCACATATCGCCGTCTAAAGGAGTGCGGGCGGCCATGGCAAAAACCGAAATTAGTACCACGGCTAAGAACAAACGCTCTACGGTAAACCAAGGTTTGGTTTTAGGGATTTTAGTACTATTCATAATTATCGCCTTGAATCGTCCAATGGGATGAATTGCAATTTAACGTTTTTAGGGTTGACGGAAATTAAAAGTATCAGGTCTTGGGGAGTGTCGCCAATACCGGTTGTGATGGTTGTTAAGTCGGCCTCTTGATATTTTTCGATCTGCGGGGTCAAATTTCCACCCCACGCTCCTACGTCTCCTGCAAATAAGTAAATCGGCTTTTTCTGAGCTGCAGGCCAAAAAATATCTTCAAGTAATTCATTGTAATTATTAGCAAATATACACGCCCAACGATCATTTGGCAACTCAGATTGATTTGTGTTCAGCCGTTGAAATAAATTACTGTCGAAAAAAAGAACTTTGTGCATAAAAACAAAGATTTGAGTAATTTGCTCGTCTTGAACGGCTTGGTTTATAGTTGCTTCAAGAAAAGTTTTTTGCGTCCCTGAAATTTTACAGCCATCTTGTTCAGTGTCTAAAAAAAGATATTGCGCGGATCCATATTGAAACGTGAAAAATGTTCTCCCGTAGCGTTGTTCGTAGATATTTCGCTCTTCAACATCATGATTGCCAACAGCGTTAAATATTGGGAATGTTGTTTGGCTTAAAAATTGCTTTTCAAGAACTTCATAGTTTGCTTGGCTTGCGTGAGGAACTATATCTCCTAACAATATCATCATGCTGGGAGCGAGCGACTCAAAATAATCTTTGTTATCTAAGATAGTGGCAGCGGGATGTGAATCCTGAGGGCGATGACTCCCGTAAATGTGCCCAGCAACTATGAAGCGATATGATTCTGACGCCGGTTGCGCCAAAACGCGCTCATTTAGGCTCACCGCGTTAGGGTCTACAAAGAATTCTTGAGATATTTGGCTTAACGCTTGTTGCTGGTTCGAGGACGTTTGGCATGACGCCAAAATAAGAATTGTGGCAAAGAAGCAAAGCGTTTTCCTTTTACGCAGCCAAGAAACGTTCACCTTTAATTTCCTAAAATTCCTAAATCATATAGCAAACCAACGTCAAAATCTTGGGATTCCACAATGCTCTCATCAATAATGATTATGCTGCCGGTCTGTGCCAAGGCATAAGTTTCTGTATTTTGCACACTAAGTTCTTTGGCAATAATTTCTGCTGGCCCGTATTCGGATTTTTTGATATATGCCGCCAAAGCCGCGTGTTCTGCCGCGATAATCTCGCTTTGAATAATGAATACGGTAGATAAATCTTTGCTGGCGATGCCGATACCCACCGATTCTATTGTCAGCGCCAGGGCATGAATTTCGCTCTGCTCCCCGGCGGAGAGAGCTTTATCGGCGATATTTACAAACTTAGATCGCTCAATTTTCAGGACGGAGCCGCTGATGTCTACCGCGTCTCCGCCAATATCATGGAAACTACATTCCACAATTTCGCCGTGCGTAAAATCTCCATCAAAGGCATCAGAGACCAAGCCGCCAAATTCTGAAAACTCAATCTTATATTCGCTTCGGATAATGTTAAGAGCATCTTCCGCCATTGACCCAGTAATAGCGACCGCGGTCAAGTGAACAGGACTCTCGTAAAAGGTGATTCCGCCCGTTAGCATCCACCCAGAACGCTCACTGCCTGCCGTGTTTTCTATCCGCGCGTATTCCCAAGATGAGGCGTTATCAGCGCCCAGCACAACCACCCCTCCCCAAGACTCTTGCTGCGATGTAAGCGTGACGGGTTTTTCTTCCGTGCCGAGAATTGTCACCGAAGCAGTGCTTATCAGCAGGGCACCTCGCTCAAAGCGCAGGGTTGTTCCGGGGGGGATGGTTAATGGCACACCCTCTGGCAAAACCAAATCCCCGGCCACGTCCCAATCGCCAGACTCTACACGCAAACTTTCTCCACCGCCAGCAAGCGATAAATAATGATGCAAAGCTAAGGCTTCTGTTATAGAGGGAGCGTTTGGCCTAGCACCCTGCGAGAGAACGGGCGAGGACGCGTAATTTAGCAGCGGAATTTCGTGTAACTCATCCAGACCTAATATGCGAACCATCGCATAAACATCAAACTCTGCGTTCTCTGAAACAACGTCTAAGCCATTAGGAAAATGAACCACAAAACTCGCCGCCGATAAAGATTCCCGCTCTCCCATTGGCCCTTGCCGCAGGGTGGGAACAATCTTATCGGGGAGGATGTATTTCTCGGTTGAGGCTGTAATCATCTCTCTCTTGGCCGGTATCGGTTGCCCAGACACCTTAAAACCGATCACCTCAACAGGCAACACCATTAAATTGCTAATATCAAACCTCAAATAATCGCCCCCTTCGCCCACAGGAAATGAGGTAAATTCATAAACTCCTCGTACCTCCTGAACAGGACGTAATTGTTCACTCAGCATCAATCTCCGATCTTCCAAATCGTCCCAAGGAGGTTCTAAAACATCGCCAGAATATTCCCAATCCAAAGCTGAACGCAAAAAGTCAAATTCTTCTCGCAACTGGCTTTGAATAGGTTCTAAATATTCCTCTCTTGTAACGCGCTCTAGTTCCCGAACGTAAGCCTCTTGAATGGCCGCGTCATCAAAAAGTTGGTCGTCCGCAAAGGGATAAGCCACGCCATCTCGCATCCACCAATCATCTAGGGGAATAGCGTCATACGCAATCGGCTCCAGCAGACCTGTCACCGGATTATAGTAAAAACGGATATTATGCCAGCGAGTGGTATGCCCCGCGCCCCATAAATCGCTCAAAGCGTAAAAACGCCCCATCAATTCCACGTCAAAGACGCTAGAAGCTGGCAATTCCCCGCGCTGGAACGTTTGAAGCAGGCCCACAGCCATCCTCGCCTGAGCAGATAAAGCGGGGTCATCCTTTACGTGTCCGCTTCGGAAAACGCTCACCTCAGAGGTGTTCATATCCGTGATTTGAAAAAAGCCGGCGAAAATAGCCTCATCAAGAATCGCATTTCCGCCCGCCTCCATGAAGTTCGCTGTATTCTCCCACATGGGATCTTCTTCAAAGCGCAGAATAACACCCGGACGCCGCCCCTGGGATTCTAGCAATTCGTCTGAGAAACTCTCTTCAAGCGCGTAAACACCTTTTACATCCCCGTTAAAAACCACATTTACAAACTGATACCTGGGTGATAAGACACCTTCCCGTGCTAGATGTTGGTGAAAGGCCCACTCGTTTAAAAAGTTGCGCGTTTCAGGAGCTTGAATAGAAAAACGCCGCATGCCCTCTATTTGTCCCTTGTTTTCAACATGGATTCTATAAGACCATTTTTCGCTTTCCAAATGATCAACCCAATCCCCCTTAAGACGCATATCAACTTCAAGTGTCTCCCCATCCTTATAGCGGATTTGCGCGGGAACCATATCCTCGTCTGAAGTTAATAAAACGCCTATTCGCAAAGCTTCTTCGCGTTTCTCTAAAATCTTATAATAGCTTTCATACGGCATATCTATATACAACGTTGGCAAACCGTTTCGTCGATACGAACCAACTTTCACCACCAATCCCTGAGTAGTTTTAGCCCAAGCCTTATGTCCCCACAAAACCCAACTATAAAGCTGTCCAGAACTATGCGCGAATATTCCCAAGATAAACGCCAGCAATACCACCAAGCAAAAAGCTAACGCCCTGAAAAACCTGGAACGCAGCGCAAGACGCAAGTGAGAAATAAAACCAAAAGACTGTGATTTTTTAACTTCATTCTCAACCTGTGGCCTGGAAATCTTCATAAATTCAGCCCCCCAACAAATTGTTCTGCTCAACAAAACTAAGAGAACTGCCCGGAACTTGCGTTTTTAGAGCATCCATAATAGCAATCACTGTGTCTTGTTCTGTAATAGAAAGATAATAGGTAATACTCAAATTGCTCTGACGCGAATCTAAGCGTCTCAAATCCGCTTCGGGAACATGTTCCATCAAAACCCTATTAATCTCGGCAAATAATACTTCGTTCTCTTGTTCGGCGTCAACTTCAATGTTCAAATACATGCTATGGCTCTTCTTCCACCCTAGTTTTAACTTCTGTTGAATAAATAAATACCCAACAATAATAGCCACCGCCAACAAAGTGGGAATCTGTTGGTCAGCGCCCAGCCCCAATCCCAGGCCAATTGCCAAGAACAAAAAAATCAATTCCTCAGGGTCCTTTATAGCGGTACGAAAACGAACAATAGACAACGCGCCCACCAACCCCAAAGACAAAGCCAGTGATGATTTCACGACTGAAATAACCAAAATCACAATTAGGGTCAATATAGGCAATAAGGGAGCAAAGCTTGCCCGATTAGAAAGTGACCTTCCATAACGGGCGTAATACCAGGCAATGAGCAAAGACACCAGAATACCTAAACACAGATTCAATGCCAAAGAAGATAAAGAAAGAGGAGCCGGGGCTGTCAAATCCATAACATTCTCCTTAAATACACATTCTACCGAACAAAAATAATTGCCGTGGCATCCTCGTAGGCAACTTCCCAGGTCAATTCAGCCCGCAAGGCGTCACTCAAAGCCGAATCTACTGGCATAATCACCCAATCCACGCCATACTGCTCAAGAACATCCTCCCAGCCGTCACCCAGCGTAATCACACGCTCGTATTGGCGGGTGAGCGTCTCGCCGTAAAAGTCGGTCTGACCATCAATGAATACATTCTGCGCCGGCCATAGGCGGTACAGCAAATACCCGCCCCACGGAAAATAATTAAACATTTCTCCCTCTGGGGGATATTTCTCCACCCACGCCGCGGCCTGGACGGGAAAGGTGGTGCTAGAAAATTGGTTCCTCGATGAAGACATCGCCCCCTTGTGTAAGTCGGGGTGGTGACCAATATAAAACGTGAGTGCCACCCCCAAAACGACCAACACCATCCAGTAGCCGCGTCTCAGGTCAGCATCCACGCTCGAAATTCGCGCCTGCAAATTCTGGAACCACGTAAATTTCCTCTCTTGAATCACATCCCTGGCAAGAGCGGCCAAAATTGGCGCGGATAAAACAGCATAAAGCGGGATGTTGCGAGTGCTGTACAATCCCATAGCTGTCCACCCAGCCACAAGAAAGAGATGCGCCAAAGGCACACGTGACCGTCTAAGCCCCAGCAACAAAAGCGAAAGAGCAATTAAGCCCAAAAACGGCCACGTGCTCAAGCTATGAAAATTCGGAGGCAAATATTCCGCTGTGTGCCCCACCAAATAACTGTTTCGCACGTAACCCACGCTGGTCGCCCAAATATGCCATCCCGCCGGGTTCAAAAGTGACGCCGCCAAGGAGGCGGTTCCGCCTAGCAGCCAGGGTTTCCATCTCTGCCAAGACCCCCAGCCTTTTTCTAGCAATTCACCCGCCACATACATCCCCAAGAGCATAAAGCCGGCAATAAAAGCTCCGTGTAAATTGACCCAGAAAAGCATCAGCAAAGGAAGATTCCACCAACGCCCGCCTTGCCCTTGGCGTAATCGCTCCAATTGACCTGCCCAGAGAACCACAAATAAAATGGTGACCAAATGTGGGCGCGCCAGCCAATGCAAGCTAGAAGCCGCCGCCGCCGCTAGGGAAAAGCCAAGGGAGAGAAGCACGCCGCCGCTAAGTTTCAAGCTCTGGCGGTAAACGCCCAAAAAGGTGAGCGCGATGAGCAGAGCACAAACGAAAACCACCCCATCCAGAGCGGCAAGACGATAGAAAACGGCGAAAACCACTTGTACCAGCCATTCGTGCGGAGTCAAGGATTCTCCCGCCATGGTATGCGAAAACACGTCTTGGGTGGGGATTACGCTTTCTTGCAACATGTACTCCCCCAAAGTGAGATGCCTCCCTAAATCTCCATCTATGTTCATTAGACGCGGGCCAAGCGCGATTACACTAAAGAAAATAGCGATAAATAAAACATCCTCTAGGGATGGTAAGAGGTACTGCAAAAAACGCTCTACGCGAGACGTGCTCATTCTTCCTCCATTTTATGTTTACGGTCAAAATGCCATATTCCCCACAGGCTTGATAAAGCCAGAGCAACGCATGCCCACGCCCCAGGCGAGTTATCCCCGCGCAAGCGAGCGTGCAGCCACCAAAAATCGATTGTGTTCCGGCGCAAGAACTCGCTTTGGAGCAATTCTACCCCATTCTGAACACCCGCGCCCGCCAAAACAAGTTTTTCCATTTGGGAAGTTGCTGCCTTCCAGGTGTTTTTTTGACGATAGGCGGTTGCTAGCTCTAGTGCAGTAGGCCATTGTTTCGCTAAAGGAGATTTTTCAAGTTGATAAATAGTTTCTTTGTAGGCTTGGGCCTGGTTAGGGTTTTCGGCTAGTTGTGTTGTTAAATACCGGCTGTGATCAACTAAAATTGCGGGGAATTGGAGGAAAAAGCCCAATGCGAAGAGGCTCCAAAATATCAGACGGCGCCATTTTATTTGAGTGCTTTCTAAAAGGGCGCAGAGGGGCAAGTGGCTCACTATCACTACGGGTAACAAAAAACGCGGCCCCCAATTAAAGCCGCCTGTCCAAAAATTGTAAGGGGCGTAGAAAAGGAAAAATCCCAGCCACAAGCCAATGAGCAACCAAGTTTCGGCGCGGAAGCGTTTATAAAAGATTGCCAAGGCTGCCAGGCTGAGGAGGAGAAGCGGGGCATACAAAAATACGCCTTTGCCGGGACTAAATAACAAGCCGTATAATCCGTTTAAGATGGGTGTTGTCCAGGCTACTTCCGCGTACCCGGTCGTGAGCGGAGAGCCAAATCTTTGCCAATTATACAGCCCTGTTGCGCTCAAAGAAAGAAAGCCCGCCACCCCAAACGGGAGAACCGCTTGCCAGCGTTTTTCGGGGGGCGAAACGGCGACTATGTAAATAAACAAAGCGGGAATAGCTATGGCCGCGCTAAGCCGAAAGAGGAGCATAAGCCCCACGGCAGAGGCGGAAATCCACAGCCAGCGATTTTCGGTTGTCTGCCGCCAGCGGTAAGCGGCGTAGACCGCTCCTAGAAGGAGGAGCGCCGTGCTCGGTTGCGGGTAAAAGGTTTTTGTGTAAGGCCAAGCAAAGGATGAGAAAATAGCGCCCAGGGCTGCTACGCGGCTGGTGTTTCGCTGGTAGCCCAGCGTTTCGCCAAAGTGTGCTAACAACGCTCCCACCCCAGCTAGGGCAATGGCGTTTAGCCAGGAGACAGCTAGGCGCGCCGTGTCGGTCTTATTTTCGAAAATCGCTCCCCAAACGTTCCCAGCCAGGTAAAGCGGAATAGCCGCTAAGGATTGTCCCATGCCATATTTGGAGTAGGTTTGCCCGTCCCGCCCCGGAATGGCCGATGTGGTTTCTATAGATTCGTTCTGTCGGGGGAGAAAAAGCGGGGACTGCGTGCTGGGGATGGTTAACGATTCGCGTCCGACCGCTATCCCTTGCCCGTTGAGCAAATTTTGGGTGACGCGGTACATGGTCTCTTCGTCTCCGCCTACCAGGTGGCCGCCCGCGCTTAATATCAGCACCGAAAGCAGTAAACTCCAGAAAGCCCAATTAGAAAGTTTCTCCGATTTCAATTCTATAAACCTTTTGCGTTTAAATCTAACTCAGGGGGTCTTATTATTTCTGAAAGCGCGTAAAAAATGTGATAGTCACCAATTTCCTTTTCCTCCCAGGTAATTCCATGCGCGGTGAAGTTCTCACGCAGGGCGGCGTTGAGCGCGGGGTGATTGGTGGTGATGTAAGCAACTTCGTCCGCTTGCGCCACCATTTTGTCGTAGGGCGCGTACCGGTCATCGCGGGGAGTAAACCGAAAATCGCTGTGGTAAGGCAAGCGAGGAATGAAGATTAGTTCTTCTTGGGAAAGGAAGGCCAAGGGGTAAGCGACCCAATAATTGGTATAACCTCGGTTTATATTTTGCTCTTCGAGAAAAGCGATTAGATCATCCATGTAGTCGTGGTCAACCTGGGCTATGACGTCAAATTGGGTAGTGATGCCAGGGGGATATTTGCAGGCCATTTGAATTGTGCCGCCCAAATTAAAAACAAGAATCATTAATAATAATCCCCATGATAAGATTTTGCTTTTATCAACGTAAGAAATAATCATATCCGCTGCGAAGAGAGCCATGGGAACGGCGAGGGGAACAAAATAGCGGCCTGAAGGATCATTGCCAAAGGGGGTAAAGATAAAGCCCAAAAACAGCGTGAGCATAACGGCTCCTATTAAACCCACTTTTGCGCGATTGAGCTGTTTAGGATAAATTCGCCGCACGCTGTACACCATAACGCCGACCCAAAACATGAGCAAAAAGGGCAGCAGCGGAAACATTAGCCAGGTGACGGCCCAGGGGGGGCGCAAGCCAAAAGTTACGGTACTTCCTAGTAGAAGTAAATTGAATAATCGTCCAAACGGCTTGAGCAAAGCGGGGACGGCAGTGATATTGGCGATGGCTCCACCGCTTAATTCTGAAATCATATCACCCCACCCATGGATAGAAGCATATACCCACCAGGGAGCGGCTCCCACCATCACCCCAGCCAATAATCCGCCCAGGGCTTTTCCCACCTCTAAGCGTTCCCCACCTTTCCACAATTGCACTATCTTCCACAGCAAATAAAGCCCTGCGGGCAAGCTATAAACCAGCGACAGGCCAAATATCCACCATCCCACGCCTGCCATCCCGCCCCACAACAACCATCGCCACCAAGGAACGTTTTTTTTGTCTTCTATATTGTTGGCTATACGCAAAGTGCATATTAAAAGCAAGTTGCCCAATAGCAGGGCTTCGCCGTAGCCGCCCAAAGTAACAGTGGTATATAAAGAAACGTTCACCGTGGGGACAGCCATTAAAAGCGCGGCAATTTTTCCAATCTCGCGACTACCAAAGGCGATTTTGCCTAATTGAAATGTTGTCACCACCGTGCCCAGATACAATAAACTTTGGACGAAACGCAGCACCCATATTTGTTCGCCAAATATCCGAAAGCCGAAAGATACCAGTAAGGCATCTAGACTGCCCATGTAGGCCTGCCCGTAGAAAAAGATGGGGAGTTCGCCTTGTGTAATGTGCCGGGCCATGAGTGCTACCACGGCTTCATCGGCGTTAAATGACAGCACGCCGGAAAGCACCAGCCATGTTTTCATGGCGATTGCCGCAAAAATAGCCAACCAAAGAATATTTAACTCCAACTGTCCTATTTTTATTTTTCCCATATTGCTCTCCCCACAAATTTTGTCTCAAATACTTTTCATAATCTTAATACGTACTTATAATATAGGCAACTACTTTGGCAATGTCAACTTAATATCGCTGCGAGTGGCATTTTTTGCCCCACAGCAGTCTCCCATACGGTCCAGAGGATTGCTTCAGCGGAAAACACCACTTCGCAATGACATCAGGGCAATGAGACGGCTGAGTAGCCACTAATTTGGTAAGTTTTAAATGCGGTGAACTCATTGCGACAATATTAGTAAGTATTTGCTCGCCATTTACAACTCGGTGTGATATTAGTATTGTAGACCCTACCCCAAAAAGGGACAACCCTGAATGAAAAATTTTCTCACCCGCCACTGGCTATTTTTACTCGTTCTTAGCGCGTTCACGGCTTTCTATCTTTGGGGCGTTAGCGTCATCCCGTTCCATCCCGATGAGAGTACTCAAACCTATATGAGCCAGGACTTCACCAAATTATTCACCCAACCACTATCCATGGCTTGGAAACCGGGCCAAAACCCCGCCCCAGAGCAACTCCTCCGCGAATTGGACGCGCCACTCACAAAATATCTCATTGGTCTCGGAAGAACGCTCAGCGGCCAACCATCTTTACATTCAGACTGGAATTGGAGCGCGTCTTGGGAAGAGAATCAACAAGCAGGCGCACTTCCTTCTACCGCGCTACTCATCGCGGCCAGAGTGAGCATTTGCATTCTTCTCCCGTTCAGCCTTACATTTACATACCTCACCGCAAGCCGGTTGAAGAATCGCTGCGTGGGCATTCTCGCCGCCATACTTTTGGGAACAAACGCCTTGGTTCTCCTCCACGCCCGCCGCGCGATGGCAGAAGGCACGCTCCTTTTTGGAGTAACATTCCTTTTATGGAGCCTGCTTGACGGGCATAAACATCCCTGGCTCACCGGCCTGGCAATGGCGGTCGCATTCAACGCCAAACAATCCACGCTGGCGCTCTTTCCCATTGGTGCGCTAGCCGTAATTTGGCTGCCCCAACACACCCAGCATAAACTACGCCAAATCATCATCAACGCCCTCCAATATCTTGTTGTTTTCCTCCTCGTATTTCTACTTCTCAACCCCCTCTATTGGAAAAACCCAATCCAAGCCGGACAAGCTAGCTGGAACGCTCGAAAAGAATTATCGCGGCTTCAAATGGCTGACCTAAACCGTCTAGCCCCACACCAGGCTCTCTCCACGCCCCAAGAAAGAACCATAGCCCTAATAGCCAACCTCTACCTCACTCCGCCTAGTTTTGCAGAATTTGGGAATTACTTGGGGGAAACCCGCCAAGCGGAGGAAGAATACCTCAGCGTTCCGGGGCACGCCCTGGCGCGCGGGCTGCTCCCGGGCGGGATTCTTCTGGCATTCATGCTGGGAGGTGTTATTCTAGCGGGGGTGCACCTCCCCAAAGAATCGCCACTACTTCGCCGTCAACTAACCTTGCTGCTCCTTGCTTTCTTCGCCCAAACCGCCATCATACTAATAGCCATCCCCATCCCCTGGCAGCGCTACACCATCCCCATCATTCCATTCCTCTGCATCCTAACAGCCTACGGCGTTATCCCATTCTTGCCCAAATCTAAAAAACAGCAAGAAAAAACTGTTTAGAATAATCCTTTACACCCTCCCAGAGGACTATTTGTAGCCAAAAGAGGAAAAATAGTTCAAAAACTAACATATTCTGCTATAATGTTAATGTTATTAAAATAAAGTTTTGCAAAGTAATAATTGTGCCTCCGATAACATAACCATTTTATAATGGGGAGCGTTTTCTTATGACGAAAATCTCACTTCGCGCTTATAACCAAGAAATAGAGAATATGATTAACGAAAGGCAAATAGAAGAAGCTATTGCCCACTGTCAACATATTCTAGAAACATTTCCTAAACACATTGGAACATATCGCCTCTTGGGTAAAGCCTACCTAGAAAGTTCCCAGCACAGCAATGCAGCCGATATATTCCAGCGCATTCTTTCAGCTATCCCAGATGATTTCGTGTCGCATATTGGAATGAGCATCATCCGTGAAGATGAAGGCAATTTCGAAGCCGCAACAGCCCATATGGAAAAAGCCTTTGAAAAACAGCCCTACAATCCCGCTATTCAAGATGAACTCCGCCGCTTATACGGGAAACGGGATGGGATGGAACCTCCCAAGGTGCAACTCACTCAAGGCGCGCTAGCACGCATGTATCTCAAAGGCAACCTCGTTCAACAAGGTATAGCAGAACTACGTTCAGCACTCGCCAAAAACTCAAAACAAATCGATCTCTTAGCCCTGCTGGCCGAAGCGTATATAGAGATAAACAAAAAAAACGAAGCTCTAGAAGTTGCAAGCACTATTCTTAAAAAATTTCCGTACAACATCACCGCTAATCGCATCATGACAGAATTACTTTCCGTAAGAGAACACCCTAAAGTCATGAAAGCGTGTCGCCAGCGTTTATACGCACTTTCCCCTTATCAAATGCACATCTCGGAACACGCTCCTACCGAGGAGCAAGTTCCAGACAGGGCTATCACCCTTACCCAACTAGACTGGATTGCGGATAGAGAAGCGCAAACCCAAACCTCCGCCAGAGAGAAGCAACCAGACTGGGCAACTTCTATTGGAATAAATATCGAATCTGAAGAAGATGAAGACCAGCTTCCTTCATGGCTAACGGATGATGCGTCTGAAGGCGCAGAAGAGCAAACATCCGTACATCGAGAACCATTTCCTGGTTCAGAAAAAACCGACAAAGAAGAGGAAGACATTATTCCCGATTGGATGCAAGAGGCCGGCTGGGGTGTCTCAACCGACAAAGTTGACGAATCTGAACAAAACTGGTTCAGCGATGAAGAAGAGGAGGAGGAAAAGCTAACTCCCGCCAACATTCCCGATTGGCTCAGGGAAAAAGAGCCTTCCACAAGCTCAACAGAATCCGCCCAAAAGAACAATGACACGATACTAAAAGGCACCGATTGGCTTACCGAACTTGAAGAAGAAGAGCTTCCCGAGTTGTCTGAAATAGACGCAGACATAGCCGATATCCAAGAAATCCCTGACTGGTTGAAAGAGTTAGGTGAAGAAGAAGATACTTCGCAACCAAAAGAAGAAATACAAAGTTGGCAAGACCAAGAAAAAGCTGATGAACCTCCTAGTTGGCTAGCAGATATGGAAGCGGAGCCAGAGGAATCGACATTCATAGAAGAACTAGGGGAAGTCGAAACCGTTGCTCCTGCCGAAAAAACAGAAGATATTCCCGAATGGTTATCCGACCTGGAAGGCGAAGAAGAAACCCACGGAACTGTCATGTCTTGGCTTGAAGCAGAAAAAGAACCAGAACCCATTGAAAATGACGAACCACCACTAGAAAAAACTGAGGATATCCCCGCGTGGTTATCCGACCTACAAAAGGATGAGAGCTTAGAAGAACCAATGCCATCCATGGAAGAAGCCGAAACCGTTGCTCCTGCCGAAAAAACAGAAGATATTCCCGAATGGCTATCTGACCTGGAAGGCGAAGAAGAAACCCACGGAACTGTCATGTCTTGGCTCGAAGCAGAAAAAGAACCAGAACCCATTGAAAATGACGAACCACCACCAGAAGAAGAAGCCGAACCCATCGCAGCCGCCGAAGAAGTTGATGAACTTCCTGCTTGGTTATCGGACATAAAGGACGAAGAAGAGCTAGAGCCACTTCCAGAAGAAGAAGCCGAACCAGTCACAGCCGCCGAAGAAGTTGATGAGCTTCCCGCTTGGTTATCGGATATAGAAAAGGAAGAAGAACCAGAACCCATTGAGGCAGCGAGTGAACCTGTAGAAGAAACAGCCTCTGAAATGCCCGACC
>Ga0164318_10000372_pt1 | contig 32890 bp, 27 predicted proteins | sample GuaBasSedimGuay9_FD_113734 | JGI IMG/M metagenome (GOLD analysis project Ga0164318, IMG submission 113734) | Subseafloor sediment microbial communities from Guaymas Basin, Gulf of California, Mexico - Guay9, Core 4571-4, 0-3 cm | ecosystem: Environmental > Aquatic > Marine > Hydrothermal vents...
CGAACAGAGAAGTTAAGCCTGCCTGCGCTGATGGTACTGCCCTAACAGGTGGGAGAGTAAGTCGTCGCCTCCCTTTTTTAAAATCGCCCCTTTTCCTTTGGATTTGGGGCTTTTTTTTGCCTTAAACTGAAATGTTTGGGATCGAAACAAAATTGGAAATTTTGGCCTAAAAAAAGCCCCACATAAATGTAGGGCTTTCATTTTGCGGAGAATGAGGGATTCGAACCCCCGGAGGTGTGACCCTCAACGGTTTTCAAGACCGCCGCATTCGACCACTCTGCCAATTCTCCGCTGCAAAAGTACATTTTTTTTTATATTCTCAAACGAATTTTCGATTATTTTTAAAACTTATAATTATATGGTTTTGATTCAATAATTTAGAGATTAGATCCGGCAAATTTAAAGTGTGTTAATTCACAAATAAGTAAAAGAAAATAAGAATATTCTTAGAGGAAGATAAGATAAAAAGTGTTTTTTCGTACTTTCGCTTTTCAACCTAAATAAAATATGGCTTTACAAACAGCTATTGTTATTCTTAATTGGAATGGAAGAAAATTTCTACAAGATTTTCTTCCTTTTGTTCTAAAATTTAATCCAGATTCAGCAAAAGTTTATATTGCCGATAACAACTCTTTTGATGACTCCATTGAATTTATGAAAGCTAACTTTCCAGAAGTTGAATTAATAGAGCTGAAGGAAAATTACGGATATGCTAAAGGCTATAACGAAGCTCTTAAACGAATAGACGCCAAATATTATGTTCTGCTTAATTCAGATATTGAAGTTACCAAAAATTGGATAGAACCCATTATTAATTATCTCGAAAAGAATCCTGAAGTTGCGGCTTGCCAACCTAAAATTAAATCCTGGCATCAACGTGATAATTTTGAATATGCGGGTGCAGGCGGAGGCTATATCGATCATTTAGGTTACCCATTTTGTCGTGGTCGTATTTTTCAAGAAATAGAAAAAGATACTGGTCAGTTTGATAACATTCAAGAGGTATTTTGGGCAAGTGGTGCTTGTTTATTTGTTAAGTCGGAAGTATTTCATAAGCTAGATGGATTTGATGAAGATTTCTTTGCTCATATGGAAGAGATAGACTTCTGCTGGCGTGCAAAAAACGAAAATTATAAAATAATATATCATCCCGAATCGACAGTTTATCATATTGGCGGAGGCACTCTACCAAAAAACAATCCTCATAAAACTTACCTTAATTTCAGAAATAACTTTTGCCTGCTTTATAAAAATATTCCTAAGAATAAATTATTGTCCACTTTTTTATCACGCCTAATTCTCGACGGAATTGCAGCCATAAAGTTTTTGCTTGATGGTGGATATAAAGATTTAGCCGCTGTTTTTAGAGCTCATATGTATTTCTACAGTCACCTTTCCGCGCTTAGAAAAAAAAGAAAATCTTTAAAACAAAAACCTGTTTCAGGAATTTATGAGAAAAATATTGCATACGAACATTTTATTCGTGGAAAAAAAACATTTGGTAAATTAGATATGAGTAAATTTTCAAAATAAGAGTTATGCAACGCGGACGATTAGAAACATACCCTACTAAAATATTACTGGCTTTTACTGAGGCTGTAGGAGGTAATGAGGATTTGTTTGAATGGCTATTAAAAAATGGCTATTCGGAGTTAGCCCTTTTATCAAAATCGTTAAGAGGAGGAGAGGTTAGTAATCAGATTTTGATTCAAAAAAAATTCCCTCAATTTGCTGCTTTTGATGCTGCAATTCACGGAGATGTTAAAGCAATTATTTGGCTAAAAAAACACAATTTTATATTCCTTATCCGTTTGGCAGATGCTTCTCGAGGTACCGAAATAGCTTTAAATTGGTTTAAGAAACAAGATTTGAAAATTTTCATAATGTTAGCAAAAAAAATAAAATCTTTTGTTGACAGCCAAACATACGATGTACACAAAAGACATTTTTAAACCAAATCAAATAAAAGCCGGCAAGTAAACAGTAAATTTTGCTCCTTTGCTTCTCCCCTCTTCTACTTCAATTTTACCATTATAAGATTCTATAGTTTTTTTACAAAACTGCAGTCCAATACCTGTTCCAATAGGTGTGGGATTAATAGCGTCAGGATCAGATTTCAATGGCTTAGTCGTAAAAAAAGGATCAAAAATCTTACGTATAATACTATCAGGGATACCATCACCATTATCTTTAACTGAAAACCAATGAAATCCATTAGTGCTCCCTGTTTCTATGGATATGCATGGATTATCCTTTTCAAACATAGCATCCATAGCATTTTTAATCAGATTCTCAAAAACTTGTGCAATATCACCAAGAGCAACAAAAACAGCTAACTTTTTATCAGACAAAACAATTTTCTTTTCTACTTTATTCTTAAATTTTAAATCCACATCCAAAAACTCTAATTCTTGCTTAATCATTTCATTAAGATCATAGACATCATTTTCCTGAATTCTGTCGGTACGACTTTTGCGGAGCATGGATTCTAAATTACCTGCCATTTTTTTTAAAACCTCATTATTAAGTTCCAAAATTTCCCAAACTTCTGATAGGTGATTTTTCAACTCTGACTTTTCTATTCCGGCATCAATTTTTACATTCAAATCTTCTCGCATAGCTCGAATTAAGTCGGAAGCAGCTAAAGCACTGGAAATTGGACCTCGTATATTATGAACAACACCCTGAATAAACTGTGCTAAAATAGTTTCTCGTTCTTTTTTTAATAATTCATTGGTTCTTTGATCTACAATTTCCTCCAACTCATTATTATAAGACTTAATCTGATCGCGATCAAGCTTTGCTCTTAAATGATTCTTAACTCTTTCTATTACTTCCAATTCTTCAAAAGGCTTGGTAATATAATCAACAGCTCCTACTTTAAATCCTTGTATTTTATCAGCAGTTTCATTTTTAGCTGTTAAAAACAGTATTGGAATATCTGCTGTAGCCTCTTGCTTTTTCAAATTATCACAGATTGAAAAACCATCTTCATCCGGAAGCATAACATCTAGTAAAATAATATCGGGGGTAACTTTTTTTAAAAGTTGATATGTTTCTTTTCCGCTTGTAGTTAAAGCAAAGGAATAGCCCTGATTTTTTAAAATAGCACCAAGCACCTGAATATTCTGAGGAGTGTCATCAACAAGTAAAATGAGAGGAGTTTTTTTCATTATCTATTTTCTTAATTTGTTCTGATGTGGCTATATTGATTAGGTTATTTTGCATCTACATTCACAAAGTTACGTTTTTTTATTCCATTTTACTAATTTGCCTTATTTTATTCATTATCAGCTGTAAAGCGGTAATATCAAAGCCTTTAACAGCTATATAAATATTCTCAACAATTTGTTTAAGTTCTTTCACTTCGGCGGGATTATATTTTACAATTAGTATATCCAATCTGTTAGCAAATGCTTTCCAATCATCCAACACAAATACACCATCAATAACAGAAAAATGGTGTGCTATTTCTCTCCTTAATTCTAAAGGATACTTTATTTTATTCTCAATAGCTAAGGTTTTCTTTTCGTTTTTATCAACTGATTGATCTGCTTCAAGCTTTGAGTCACTTATATTTTTCTCTTCGATAAAAGGAAAAATCCACTCGACTAATAATCTATAATTTGATAATTTATCAATTGTTATTGTAAATTCACCTCCCAATTTTTCAACTATTAATCGGGTATAAATTAAATAAAACATCCGACTACTAAGATGTTTCAAATCAATACCACCCTGGTAAAAATCATTAATTAGCTGAAGCTCATAAATAAATTCGTTATCATTAAAAGTATCACTATTATAATCCAATCTCAGAATACAATAATCTTTAAGCTCAAGTTCAAGGTTAATCTTTGATAAATCAATTATCTCCTTTAGTGAATAGAACAACAAATCTAAAGACGTTTTAAAACATTCATTATCTATATTTAAAGTAATATTTTCAAAATCTAAAGGATTATATTTTAATGCAATACTCTCAAATATATCAGGCATGTGCCGCAAATAAGATAACACATATTCCTGAGGAGAAACTGAACGAGATTTTAGTTCAAAATTAAAATCCTTTATCTGTTCAAACTCCATAAGAAGTTTAGTGTTTTTAAACATTTCACGCGCATTTTTATTAATTCGTTGAATTAATAATTTATCGTCATCGTCTAAAACTTCAACCTCTGTTAAAACGTCAGAAAATCCAATAAGTGCATTGTATTGATTAAAGACAGTATGCTTCAATCTCAGCCACATAGTTTTATTGAGAGAATCGTTTAAAACTAAATTAAACTTCAAAATTGCATCTGATTCTTCTACTAATTTAACATTATAAAAGACAGATAGAAAATTGAAAACAGGCAAATTCTCTACATCATTAGCAATGATAAACTTAGCAAAATGATTTACAAAAACATTTTCGGCACGAATAGAAAAATCTTTTTCCAATAAATTATAAGATTGATTATTTACCTTAAAATTTCGAGGAAGTAGTATTGTAAAAGCTTTTAAATCGTGTTGCGTTAAATATTTTTGCATCTTTGCTCTACCTTATGAATTAGTTGCTAAGATAATCAATTTAGTACTCAATAAAAAAAACATAAACCACACTACAAAACTAATAATGAAAGATTTTACTAAGGGCAAGATTTCAAAACAAATATTATACTTTGCCTTACCTATTGTTTTCAGTAGTCTTTTACAACAATTATATAGTATTGTTGATAGTATATTTATAGGGCATTTTGTTGGGAAGCAAGGTCTTGCAGCTATTGGAGCATCTTTTCCTCTCATTTTTGCATTAATTTCCTTTGTTATTGGTATTGGGTCAGGATCTACAGTTGTCATAGCTCAATATTTAGGCGCAAAACGCATCGAATCTGTTAAAAAGGCCATTGATACAATGTATATCTTTATGTTTGTTGGCGGACTATTATTAACCGTATTAGGAATCTTTATTGCACCTTATATTTTTAAACTAACACATTTACCCGACGACGTAATTCCTGAAGCCATTGACTATATACAAGTTTATATGTTAGGAACTGTCCTCTTCTTTGGATTTGCAGGTACAAATGCAATTTTAAGAGGTTTAGGTGATTCTAAAACACCTTTTTATTTTACCCTAATAGCCACTATAACTAATATTTTTCTCGACTGGATATTTATTGTTGAGTTAGGAATGGGTGTTAAAGGAGCCGCTTTAGGAACTATTATTGCTCAAGGAGGTGCGTTTTTTACAGCAATTATTTACTTAAACAAAACGCATGAACTTATTAGTCTTAGGCTTAGCCGTCTTCGTTTTGATAAAAAGATATTTAAACAAAGCGTGAAAGTAGGTTTACCAACCGGGTTTCAACAAACCATAGTTTCTTTTGGAATGATTACTTTATTTGGGATAGTAAATAGCTTTGGTACCGATGTTGTAGCAGCATACAGTATTGCCCTCAGAATAGAATCTATCCCCCTAATGTTATCGATGAGCTTTGCCGCTGCTATTGCTCCTTTTGTTGGACAAAATATTGGAGCAAACCAATTAGAGCGTGTTAAAAAAGGCTACAGAAGTTCTCTTATAATGACTAGTAGTATTTCCATTTTGGTAAGTATTTTATTTCTTTTGGCACCACGTCTAATAATTCAAGTTTTTACAACCGATAAAGCAGTAATAGATATTGGTGTTGAATATATGTATATAGTAGCACCTTTTTATATTATTTTCTCAACCATGTTTATTCTTAGTGGGACTTTACGCGGTGCCGGAGCAACATTAATTCCAATGTTTATTACTCTAATTGCACTCTGGGGCGTTAGAATTCCTGTTTCTTGGATTTTATCCGATACTATTGGAAGAACCGGAATATGGTGGGGAATTCCTATTGGATGGTCAGTCGGAATGATTATTTCATATATCTACTACAAAAGCGGGAAATGGAAAAACTCAAAAATTAAAATGGATTTTGTCGCTGTTGATATAGAAGATTAAAAGTAGCACTATAAAAAGAAGAATTATCATAAATACAGATAAAATCTTTCTTATACTCTTAAATACTATTACGATTATTATTCTGTTTTAATTGCGTCAAAAAATTTAATATTATTGTTATTTTCATAACTCTCCATTCAAAAAAATTACATCCAATTATTTGATAATAAAATATTTATCAATATATTTACCTGAAAATATAAGTATTTAATCCATGAGGTATTTTAGCGCAATCCTCTTCTTATTATTTTTCAACCTTCCTTTACACGCACTTCAACCAAATCAAGCTGTAGGTGCTAAAGCTCTTTCTATGGGTGGGATTAGCTTATTACCTGCCGACTTTTGGTCAGTCTTTAACAATCAAGCGGGTTTGGCATATCAAACAAATTGGGCGGCAGGCTTTGCTTATGATAGTTATTTGGGTTTAGATAAAAATTTAAGTCTGAAATCGGGCGGTTTCCTTATTCCAACAAATAGCGGAACCTTCGGCCTGAGTTTATCTTACTTTGGTTATAGCGATTATCACGAACAAAAAATCGGTTTGGCTTATGGCAAATCTTTGGGTAAAATATTTTCAGTCGGCATACAAATAGATTACTTATCGCTGAACATTGGAAATGAATATGGTAATGCTCAAGCCGTAACATTTGAAATTGGCTTATTGGCAAACCTCAGCAAAGACTTACAAATTGCCACACATATCTATAATCCGTTTATGGTAAAATTAGGAAAGGTAAATCCTGAGATAACCCCTGCCATCTTAAAGCTAACTACCGCTTATAGGATTGAATCTGACATACTTATTCTTGCCGAATATGAACAAAGTATTTATGCGCATGGAATATTTAAAGTTGGAATGGAATATCATTTAATTGATAATATTTTTGTTAGAGGCGGACTTTCAACTAACCCTAACCTATTCAGCTTTGGAGTTGGCTTTAACTTTAACGGGTTTAATATTGATTTTGGAAGCAGTTATCATCAAACTCTTGGCTTTTCGCCGAAAATTGGCATGTATTATCTGATAAAATAATTTCTTAAATGACTTTTAGTGATTTAAAACTGTATATTTTTTTACTGGGATTATTCTTCCCCACATTACTCTTTTCGCAAAGCGAAACCATACAACAAACACTAGAAAATCTAAGCGAAAATCAAGATGTTATTTTAGATTACAGCGAGCTCATTGAAGAACTTGAAACACTTGAAAATCATCCTATAAATATAAATTCCGATAATATAAACCAACTTCACAACTTATTTCTTTTAGATGAATATCAACTGGAAAATCTGAAAAGTTACATTCAGGAAAATGGTTCTCTCTTATCAATATATGAGCTTCTGCTTATTGATGGATTTACAAAAGAAAATATAGAAATAATTCGGCCATTTATAGAAGCAAAACCGGTAGAAAAAATCAATATTCCAAACATCCGACAACTAAGTAAATACGGCCATCACGATATTTTTCTTCGCTATCAAAGAATATTAGAAAAGCAAAAAGGATTTGAAAATTTTGAAGATGGCAGCAATCCAAATTCATATTATTTAGGAAATGCCGATAAGTATTATCTAAAATATAAATATAATTATTCAAAACAATTTCAATGGGGATTTACTGCCGAAAAAGATGCAGGCGAACTATTTATAGAAGAACCAAAAAACGAAAACCTTCAAGCAGAAGTTGAAAATTATTTTCAGCGAGGATTTGATTTTTCATCTTTTCATATTTACGGACAAAATTTAGGTTTAATAAAGCAAATTGCCATAGGCGATTATCATTTACTTTTTGGACAAGGTTTAACTTTATGGACAGGACTTTCGTTTGGGAAAAGTGCAGATGCCGTACAACTAAAACGATTTGAAAGCTTTATTAAACCCAATACCTCATCAAATGAAAATGGTTTTTTACGAGGAGCAGCAATTCATATTGGAAAAAGACAGTGGTCAACAGTTTTCTTTTATTCAAAAAACAAACAAGACGCTACTTTGCAAATTGATGAGAATGGAAATGAATACATTTCTACGCTTCTATATACCGGTTTACACCGAACGGTATTAGAAATGAGTAAAAAAGATATAGTTGATATTCAGATTTTTGGAGGACGATTCAAATACACATTAAATGCTTTTGCTATCGGTATTACAGCTTATAATACCAAATTATCAAAAGACCTGATAAGCGATAATACATTAGAAAATATTTTCGACTTTAGAGGAAATAATTTAACAAATTACGGCTTAGATTATGCATTTAAAATATGGAAAGCACACTTTTATGGTGAGGTAGGACTAAGTTCAACCGGAGGAAAAGCAATAATCAGCGGAATAAGTTTACCTTTTAATTCCCGCGTAAAACTTTCTTTACTATACAGAAATTATGAAAAGAACTACCATAGTTTATATGCTTCATCGCTTGCCGAAAATAGTAACGCAAATAACGAAAAAGGTTTTTTTGTCGGAACACAAATTTTACTAAGCAAAAAATTAAGCCTTCAAGCCTATGCCGATTTCTTTTCATTTCCTTGGATAAAATACGAACAAGATAGTCCTTCGCAAGGTGTAGAATATAGAGCTAAATTGTACTACGATTACAATAAAAATATTAGAATGTATCTTAAATTCAAATACAAACAAAAAGAAGTCAACACTCAATCCCCAACTGTAAGCGAGGTTAATTATCTCCATAAGGAAACACGCTCGAATTTACAGTATCAGATAAATTATATGCTCAACAATAGGTTTGAACTTAAAAATAGAGTAGAAATATCAAAATTTACTGATAAAAATTCGGATATAAGCTTAGGGTTTATGCTTTTACAAGATGTTAGTTATCAATCTATTAATCAAAAATTTGGAAGTAATACACGTTTTGCCATTTTTAATACCGATAGTTTTTCGTCTGCTATTTATGCTTACGAAAATGATGTGCTTTACGCTTTTAGTATTCCTGCTTATTTTGGTCAAGGTATTAGATTTTATCAACTGATAAACTATAAAATATCACAAAAAATAAAACTGTGGTTCAGATATAGTTTGAGTTATTATCCAAAAAACAAAAATATTGGTAGTGGATTAGATGAAATAGAAGGTTCAACAAAATCCGAAGTAAAAATACAGCTGCGGATTAAAATTTAAAAGCAATACCCAACCCATAATTTTGTTTCAGCTGCAAATTGATAGTCTCCCCTACCTTAATACGATTACCATCAACCATATCAAAAACAGGAATTTTAATGTCATGATCGTAAATAACATGAAAATAAGCGCTTGCAACAAAAAATCTGTTAATTATTATATCGAACCACGTCTCCCAATTAACATCAATATTCCAGCGGTTAGATTTTACCGGATCAAAATAATTATTATAGAGCATCAACTTAGTATTCAGATCAAGATTTTTATTAATCTTCCCTTTGTATTTAGCAATAATACTAATTCCTAATTCCGACTTTCGCTTTTCTCCTTCAATTAGAATATTTCCTAAAGAATCTCTAACAGCAGCCACTACACCATATTTACCTTCGTTAGCCAAATCCTGATTATTAACAAATGTTATTTTTCCGGCAAGTGGCGAAGCGTATATAGATAAATTTTTGAGCGGTTTATACTCCAAACCCAAAGAAACCGTTAAATATCCCGGGGATAAAAAATCCGACACTACTACAGTATCATTAGGATATTTATAGCCTTTATAATATTGAGATGAGAAGTTAGTATTAAAACTATAAAACCATTTCTCAGAGAACTGGATACCTAAAATAGATGATAGTTCAAGTTTATCATCTGTTTTTTTCTTGTTTGAATACTGAAAAACTTGAATCCCTATTGCCGATCTAAAGTTATTTTCAAACTTTATCTTTCCTTTTTGATAAATAGCAGTTAAATCAAAAGAACCTGCTCCTATTAACGAACTTTCTCCTCCATCAGACCAGTTAGAAAGCACTATAGTACTTATATTTAATCGGGTTCGTCCAACAAGACGCCAAAAAGAAGTACTGTCGTATTTTTTTATAGAATCTATAGGGATAATTATTGCGCCAAACTCACCTTCGTTATCTTTATCATCTGCCAAAACATTAGATGGCAAGAGAAAAAACAAAGGAAATAACAACAATATGAATTGTGAGTATTTTAAACGCTTCATTCTGCAAAATTAAAATAAATGTAGGTTTAAACCGATAAGTGAATTAATTTATTTTAAATCCTCAAAAAGTCGGTCAATATCGTCAATATTAAAGCTTTTATTAATAAAATAATCAACTCCCATTCTTCTATATTCTTCTATTATAATATCTATGGTAGCATCTACACAAGCAATATAAACAATAGGCGCAAAATCGTTTTTAGCATCCATAGCATCTTTAAACAACTTGAAGCTGTTTAATTCCTCACCCCCAGTTAATTCTAAGTTTAAAAATACAAAATCGAATTTTCCTTCAATATCGCCAAAAAATTCGTGATTCAGTTTTATATGGGTTTGAATACCTTTTTTTATTAAAATTTGGTTTAAAATATTACGTTCAATATTATCATCAAAAATCAATAATGCTCTATTACCCTCAAACGGCAAATTCTTTTTGGATTTACGCTGTTTTCTTACCGCATGCATTTGAGAAACCTTATCGTGATAACCAATATTTAAAGTTAATTCAAGCCAAAATTTAGAGCCGACATTTTCTTCGCTTTCAAAACCTATTTCAGCATTTAAGACTTTAGCTAAACTTTTCGCAATAAATAAGCCAAAACCCGTTTCTTCTCCATTTATATTACTATCTCCAATAAACTCATCCTTAAAAATTAAAGCCTTGGTATATTTATCGATACCTTTTCCGGTATCTTCAACACTAACTCTAAAACGTACTTGAGTAGCAGTTCTTTCAACCAATTGCGTGTTTACTTTTATAAAACCATTTCCAGTATATTTTATTGCATTTTCAAGATATACGCTTAATATTTGATTAAGTTTTCGTTTATCGCCTATCAAAAAAGTAGGCAAACCATCTTCTACTTTATTTTCAAAAACAACATTACTGTTGTAAACTCCCAAGCGAAAAATCTCTACCAACTGAACGATATTCTTACGATAATTAAACATTGATTCTGAAATTACATCATTTGTATAATTATCTGTAATATTTGAACTAAGTTGATTTATATTATCTTGAAGAGTAATACTTGCCATATTGATAATATCAAAAAGTGTTTTTTGTATTTCCGGCTTTTCTTCATAACGAGATAGCTGAATAGCATTTAATATTGCTTCGAGAGAATGCTTAAGTTCATGTCCGCTCTTAAGAATAAAATCATTTTTAGTCTTTAATTTCAACGAATTATCAATCTTCAAGTCTTTAATCTCTCTTGCATTTTCCAATAGTAATCTTTTAAATTTATCACGAGTATCGTTCAGGTCTTTTCGTAATTCTTCAAAATCTTCTTGTAAAAGCTGAACAGCCCCAAACAAATCGTAAAACTTATCATTTTCATCTAATTTTATTGGAAGAAAATCACCGGAAACACTATAAGCAATTTTCGATATTTGATCGAACAAAATTTGAATAAGGCGGTTATTTTCCTTTTTGCTAATTTTTATTTGAGTCTTTAAGTCGGATATTTCTTCTTCAGGAGATTTATCTTTGGAATCAATTTGCTCCTTAGTCTTTGTTTTTTCTACAAGCAGAGAATTCTTATATTTATCGGCAATAACCAATTCTAATGCATTTTCAAAAGTATCTGTAATACGAACTTTCTCAAAAGCCGGATGCACTAATTTACCTAAGCGAACAACTGTTTTCATTGTTCTATTTAAGCCATAAAACACTAGAAGATTTATTTTATCAATTTCGCTTATAATATAGCTTACGAAATCTCTTCTTGCCTTATTTTCTGTACCTATTACAGAAGTATAATCTTGAATACGATAATATTTTCCTCCTCCCTTAATTTCACTATTTACAACCTTATCGAACAACACATTAGACATTACAAAATTTTGATATTTTATATAACCTGAAGGCCGTCCTACAAGAATATTACTATCTATTAAATCAATTTTAAAAGCAAAATCGCTATGAGGATCATTATAAGTCCAGTTCTGCCGAGTAAAAACAGTATATGATTTACCACCAACTTCAACAGTTTTTTCAGGCTGAACATAATAATTATTAATATGTAATTTTTTTATTTTCTGTAATTGATAGTCTGAAATTAATGCCTTTGCTTTTTCCAAGGCTACATCTTTATTTTTTACAATAAATAAATGTTTCTTAAATAATCTTTTACTAATAACTTTAGAAATAATTGAGACAAAATTGTTCATACCGTAAATAGCAAAACTTATTCTATTATCTCTAAAAAGACTTGCTTCAATTATTTCTGCTCTTACATCAGAGGATACCCTTTTAAAATTAGTAAAATCGAATAAAAATATCAGGAATTCTGCATTTTTAAAATATTCCGTTCTTAGTTTATTAAAACTTTTAGCTAATAATTTAAAGTTTGCTTCATTTAAATACCCAAAAGGCTGAAACAAAACAACATAATCATCAACTAAAGAGAAAACCCAACCCGAATCAGACTCTTCATCCGAGTAAGTAAGCTTAGCAAGTAGTATTTCAAGTTGTACTGTTAATTCTAAATCCACGGGTTAATATATTGGAAATTAAGTCATATTAGTAGCTGTCAACTAACCAAAAATAAACAAAAGACACTTAATAATCAAAGCTTTACTTAAACATATTAATTCTTTCGAGTTATATTAGCTCCTAATGCTCTTAATCGTGTATCAATATTCTGATATCCCCTATCAATTTGCTCAATATTATTAATGGTACTAATTCCATCGGCAGATAAAGCAGCTATTAAAAGAGCAACTCCGGCACGGATATCAGGCGAAGTCATAGTAATTCCTCTTAAACGTGTTTGTTGATTTAATCCTATTACAGCAGCTCGATGTGGGTCGCATAGAATAATCTGTGCTCCCATATCAATTAATTTATCGACAAAGAACAAACGACTCTCAAACATTTTTTGATGTACAAGTACGCTACCTTTTGCTTGGGTTGCAACTACTAAAGCAATACTAATTAAATCCGGTGTAAATCCGGGCCAAGGAGAATCGGAAATTGTCATTATAGCACCATCCATGTAGGTTTCAACAGTGTACTCCTCTTGCTCAGGAACAAAAATATCATCCCCCTTTCGCTCAATTTTAATACCTAAACGCATAAAAATTTCCGGAATAATTCCTAAAGCTTTATAATTTACATTCTTAATAGTTAGAGCCGATTGTGTCATAGCTGCTAAGCCAATAAAGCTACCCACTTCAATCATATCGGGTAACATAATATGCTTAGTTCCACCCAAATGCGAAACGCCTTGAATTTTAAGTAGATTAGATCCTGCGCCTTGAATTTTAGCTCCCATTCTATTTAGCATTGTTGCCAACTGCAAAAGATAAGGTTCACAAGCTGCATTAAAAATAGTTGTTTCACCTTCTGCCATAACGGCTGCCATGAGGATATTAGCCGTTCCTGTTACAGAAGCTTCATCCAAAAGCATATAACTTCCACTAAGTTTTTCGGAATAGATATGATAATAATTTTTATCACGATAAAATTTAAACTGAGCGCCTAATTTTTTAAAACCGGTAAAGTGAGTATCCATTCTTCTTCGACCAATTTTATCACCTCCGGGTGTTGGCATATATGCTTCACCAAAACGTGCTAAAAGTGGACCCATCAGCATTACAGAACCACGCAAACGTCCACCCTGCTCAAAATAAGCATCTGATTTTAAATAATCAAGATTTACATTATCGGCTTGAAAAGCAAAAGAATGATTACCGAGATCATCTACTTTCACACCCATGTCTCGCAAAATACTTATTAATCTGTTAACATCTTGGATGTTGGGAACATTGTGTATTTCAACCTTTTCATCAGTTAACAAAACGGCACATAACACTTGAAGAGCCTCGTTTTTTGCACCCTGAGGCTGAATACTTCCGGATAATTTATATCCACCATCAATAACAAAGGAGCTCATAGTTTGGAATATAATTTATAGCATTTATAGTAAATATGGCAATACTACCACTTAAAATTAACGATATTGTCTCTTCTTTTGATTCTGCTTATATTTATTTTGCTTATAATTAGACCGTCCTGTTCCTCTTCCTCCAGAACGATTATCCACCCATCTCTTTCTGCTTTTTTGACTCAGAATATCTTCTGTTGATTTAAGTGTAAAACCTTCTTGTAATATTAATTTACCTTCAGATAAAACTTCTAAATGTTTTAAAATCATTTCGTCTTCAACAGAATCTCTATTCCAATTAAGGTATGCTTTTTTTAAATGATTGGCAATATTTTCTATAAGGCTATTTTTCTCTTCTCCTTCTTCGTAAGTAATAGCCAACTGAATCATTTTTTCGATATTCGAACCGTATGGCCTGTATTTAATCTTACCTGACGAATAACTCAAAGTCTTAGGTGTAGCTTCAATATTTTCCTTATCGGGTATTGGATAAGGAGAGTCTACATCCATCTTATAATCGGCAATAATGTGCATATGATCCCAAATCATATGGTTGTAGTCTCCATAGGAGCCTGTACTAATATGCATCTGAGTCATTACACCAACAATATATTTTACAAAAGCAGTTCGTTTTTCACGATCTTCCATTGTAAGTGCATGATATATCATCTTCTGAACATTGCGACCATATTCGGGTATTATTAATTTTTCGCGAGTGCTGTTATAATCCATGTTATGTGAAATTAAAAAATGGTATTAACCTGTGTAGTTGTGGAAATCTTGAGCAAAGGTACAAAATTATTTAACAATCCGCAGCTTTGCAAATCGTAAAAGCAACTGTTTCTCTCCTATCTTAGAAAAATGCACCGTTGCTTTTTTATTTGAAGCAGAACCTTCAATCTTTAGAATTTTACCACGACCAAACCTTTGGTGCTCAACTTCCATATTAACTTGTAAATCATTAACCTCAGCCGCCTTAAAATTAGATGTTGGTCGATTTACAATACCGGAAGCTTCGCGGGAAATTCTTTTATAAGTCGATTTTCCGGCTTCACCACCTATTGAGCTTGGTTTATTTATCAACTTACGAGTGTTCCTGTTTGAAACAGCTCTGTATGGATTTGGCGGTAAAGATGCTCTTGTTTGAGATCGACTTACGGGAAAGTCTAAAAATTTGTCTTCTATTTCCTCTAAAAATCTACTTGGTTCACAAAAGCTAAGATCGCCCCAGCGAAAACGACTCTCGGCATAGGACAAGACTACTTTTTTCTCGGCACGAGTTAATGCAACATAAAACAAGCGACGTTCTTCTTCCAAATCGGCACGAGAACCAATTGCCATAACCGATGGAAAAAGATTTTCTTCCAGACCAACAATATAAACATAAGGATATTCTAAGCCTTTAGATTGATGAATCGTCATTAATGACACTTTTTCTATATTGTCTTTATCTTTTTCATCGGCATCGGTAAGCAAAGCAACATCCTGCATAAAAACAGCAAGACTTTTATCGGGTTTTTCTTCAGGAATATCACTCTCGTCTTTTTCCACAAATTCTTTAATACCATTCAAAAGCGCTTCCAAATTTTCATACCGACTGATTCCTTCGGGAGTTTTATCGTTATGTAAACTACTAATTAATCCTGAAGCTCTTGCAACTCTATTTCCTAATTCGTAAGCATCAATTATGTCTAATTCTGCCTGAAAGCTTTTTATCATCAGCACAAAATCATTCAGCTTTTTTTGCGTACCGGAATTTACTGCCAATTTAAATTTATTTGGCTGCTCAATAATATCCCAATAACTCACATTATTTTCAGATGCCGCTACAGTAATATGTTCTAAAGTAGTTTTACCAATTCCACGAGTAGGATAATTTATTATTCGTCTGAAAGCTTCATTATCTTTTGTATTTATAATTAAACGGAAATAAGCCAAAACATCTTTTATCTCTTTCCGTTTATAAAATGATAATCCTCCATAAATTCTATAATCAATATTCAGTTTACGAAGTGCTTCTTCAAGCGATCTGGATTGTGCGTTTGTTCTGTATAAAATGGCAAAATCACTATTTTTTGCCTGTAGATTCATTTTATCCTCAAAAATCTGCTGTGCAATTAATCTACCCTCCTCTAAATCGGAGGAAGCACGTATTAATTTAATACGATCGCCTTCATTATTAGAAGTCCAAACGGTTTTAAATATCTGATTTTGATTATTGTGAATAAGCGAATTAGCAGCATCAACTATTATTTGTGTCGATCGATAGTTTTGCTCAAGTTTTATTATTACAGCATCAGTATAGTCTTTTTTAAAATTGAGGATATTTTTAATATCAGCACCCCTAAAGCCATAAATACTTTGAGCATCGTCGCCCACAACACAAAGGTTTTCATTATTGGCTGCTAATTTCTTTACAATCAAATACTGAGAAAAGTTAGTATCCTGATACTCATCGACTAAAATATATTTAAACTTTTGCTGAAACTTATAAAGCACTTCAGGGAAATCGCGAAGAAGGACATTTGTTTTAAAAAGTAAATCATCAAAATCCATTGCAGCCGACTGAGTAAGTCTTCTTTGATAAATTGTGTAAATTGATCCGAGATGAGGCTTCCCTGCTTGTTTATCCTCCTTTATATAATCATCATTTTGGTTATAGCCTTCGGCTGAAATTAAATTATTTTTGGCAGAAGAAATCCTTCCTAAAATATAAGAAGCTTGGTAAATTTTGGGATCCAAATTACCCTCTTTTACTATTGATTTTATTAAATTTTTAGAATCGTCGGTATCGTAAATTGTAAAGTTAGAAGGATAGCTTAGCTTATCGGCTTCAGAACGAAGGATACGTGCAAAAACAGAGTGAAAAGTTCCGGCCCAGACATTGCGTGCCGATTGGTATCCAACTAAATCGCCTATTCTGCTTTTCATTTCTTTGGCTGCTTTATTGGTAAACGTTAAAGCCAAAATATTAAAAGGGTCTACTCCTCTTTGCAAAAGGTAAGCAATCTTATAAGTAAGTACACGTGTTTTTCCTGAACCTGCACCTGCAATTACCATTACAGGACCTTCGGTTTTTTTAACAGCAAGCTGTTGCTCTTTATTTAAATCTTCAAAAAGTGAATCCAATTTTATCTTCTTTGCTGCAAAAATACTGGTTTTCAAACGGCTTGAAAACTTGTAGAATTGAAATTATTAACAATTTAAAAAATCTTTACAGAGATTTAATAAAGATAAACCTATCCTTTTCTGTAAGTCCGGCTTTCCAAACTCCTTTTTCTTTAATTTCATTTATTATCAAGCGGAAGCTTTCTAAATCAGAAGTACGAGAAATTCTATAAAAATGATGCTCTGAATCCTGAAAAGCTTGAGAAAAATAACGCCAATATTCTTTTAATTTATTCAATTGATTTTTAGGCCTTTCGCGATAAATTAAAATCTGTTTTTCCAAATCCTCGTGAAAATCCCAAAATCTATAAATTTCGTCTTTCACCCAACTACTATCGTTTTTCTTTATTATTTCCGGTAAAAAAGGAGAAAACAACAAACCTCTACCAATCATCCATCTGCTGATACTTGGAAAACTATTTTGCATTTTTTTAAAGGTAGATAAATCAAAAATATCACCGCTATAAACAATGGGTGCTTTTGCATTTTCAACACACCAAGAAAAAGAGTTCAAATCAACATTTCCCTCATACATTTGTGTTCCCACACGTGGGTGAATAATCAACTCTTTTAAAGGGAACTGATTAAGAACAGGTATTAACTCTTTAACCTCTTCGGCTGATTCATTACCCAAACGAATTTTTAAGGATATCTTATTCTGAAGGTCACTAAACAGTTTTTCTAAAAGCATCTCAATCATTTCAGGATAAGCAAGAATTCCCGAGCCTCGCATTTTAGCACGAATGCTTGGAATTGGACAACCCATATTAATATTCAAGGTATCATAACCATAATCAAAAAGATATTTTCCGACAGGCACAATTTCAGGAGCACTCTTTCCAATAATCTGGGGATCAACAGGAATTAATTTATTATATTCTTTCCACAAATCACTAATACGTCTATGTTTTACCGTTACGCCTAAACCAGAAGGAATAAAAGGTGCAATTGCTCTATCAAGACCTCCAAAATGCTTGGCATAAGCATTACGAAATAAAAATTCAGTATATCCCTGCAAAGGAGCCAAATAAAGCTGCATAAAAAAACGTTTATTGTCTACAAAAGTAAACGCTTATTGTTTTCAGAGAAATATTTTTTTTGAATTATGAGATAAATTGTAACTTGTTAAAAATTTCAGCCAAAGTGAAAATGCACAGGATATTAGGTATAGGAATTATAACTTTTTTGTTTTTTACACTAATTTCATCACCTCTGATGGCGCAAGAACAAAACTGTAATTTTAAGCCAAACAAACGAACTGAAGCTCAATATAAAAAGGCATTAAAATATATTGATCAAGGATATATTCAACAAGCAAAAAGTATATTAACGGAGATAATTCAAAACTATCCTTTATTTGCTAAAGGATATCTAAGCCTTGGTATTTTATCATTACAAGACTATTATTCTGATATTACAAAAGCCGAAAATTATTTTTATAAAGCATTAGATATTTGTTCGGACAGCAGTCATATTGCTAATTTTTATTTAGGTAAAATATATTTTGGAAGGCATGAGTTTGAAAAAGCTAAAGTCAGTTTTGAAAACTTCCTCACCAAACCGGAATACTGTAATAAAAACAAACTCTCCGAAGCCAAAAACTATTTAGAATACGCCAGCATAAGTGCTAAGCTAATAGCTAATCCCGTACCTTTTAAACCGGAGAAAGTTTCGGGAATTTCATCAAGTAACGACGAATATCTTCCGATAATTTCGCCTGATAACGAATTTGCATTATATACCAGACGTACAGAAAAGCTCATCGACAGAGGGTTTGATTCACGATATAAGCAAATAGAAACTTTTACCTATAGCTTGCGCCAAACAGATGGTAATTTTGATAGCGGTTACCCTATGCCATATCCTTTTAATCAAAATCCAAACGAAGGTGCAGCAAGTTTGACAATAGACAATAATGATTTATACTATACATATTGTGTTTTAAACCCAGAAACAAACTACTTAAATTGTGATTTGTTACATTCTCATTTTAATGGAAAATCATGGTCGGATCCTGTAAGTTTAGGTACAAATATTAATGGCGACAATACTTGGGAATCACAGCCAAGCGTTAATGCAAATGGAAATATAATTTATTTTGCATCTAACAGGGAGGGTGGCATTGGAGGTTACGATATATACAAAACCATTAAGCAACCTGATGGCAGCTGGAGCGATCCGATAAATTTAGGTCCAAAAATAAATAGCTCCGGACATGAAAAATCACCATATATTCATTCCGATAGTCAAACACTATATTTCTCTTCCGATGGCATTCCGGGTTTAGGAGGATTTGATATTTTCTATGCTCGAATGGATAGTTCAAATAATTTTGGAGAAGCTGTAAATATTGGATATCCAATAAATTCTTTTGAAGACGACCTTGGATTTTTTGTTAGCACGGATGGAAGCTATGGATACTATGCTTCAAATCGTTTTGAAGAAAATCACAGCTGGAATCTTTATCATTTTCCCTTATATGAAAAAGCAAAACCACAAAAAGTTCTCTTTGTAAAAGGAGAAGTAAAAGATGACGGGATAGATAGTATTATTCATGCAAAAGTAGAAATTAAAAACCTCAAGAATAGAACAATAAAAGAAATTCCTGTAGATTCTGTAAGCGGAAAATATGTAGCGGTACTGCTTTTTAAAGACGACCAATTGCTAACCGTAAAAAAGGAAGGCTTTGTTTACGAATCTAAATATATAGCTTCTTCTGATACCGTTTTTTCTAAGCCAAGCGTAGTCGATTTACATCTTAAACCCATTGAAGTTGGTCAATCTTATAAAATTAACGATATCTATTTTGCTACTAATTTAGCCGATCTGACTCCAAACTCTTTGAAGGTTATTCAAGAATTCTTCGACTTCTTAAAAAATAATCCGAATTTAAAAATTGAAATCCAAGGACATACTGATAATATTGGAAGTATTGCCGACAATCAAGTCCTATCTGAAAAGAGAGCCAAAGCCGTTTTTGATTATCTTATTCTTTTAGGAGTAGATGCCAGCCGACTTACCTTTAAAGGCTTTGGAGAATCAAACCCTGTAGAAAGTAATAAAACGGCATTTGGGAGAAGTCAAAACCGAAGAACGGTATTTGTTATAACAGAAAAATAAACCATAATATTTTTCCTACATTAGCCAAAATTTTTATTCTATGAACAAACTGTATTCCTACTTATACAAATTGCTCAAACCTTATAAATTACATCCTTTGCTCGATGTTATTTTATTTGTAGCACTCACACTAATCATCCACTTTTCTTATCGCTATTGGGCTACAATACAATACTTCCCTTTGGAGACTGTAATGAACAAACTCCACGACTATTTATCTGACAGGGTTTTCAACCAAAGTGCTTGGTTTATTCAACATCTTTTAGGAATGGACGTTACAACTATTGGCAGGACAATGTATTGGCCTAACCAGGGTTATATTGGTATTAGTCATGGCTGTTCCGGACTAAAACAAATCCTTCAAATAAGCCTTCTTTTACTCATCTTCCCGGGTCCTTGGAAACACAAACTATGGTATATTCCTATGGGAATGATAATTATTCACTTGACAAATTTATTTCGTATTATTGGTTTAGCCGAAGTTTTGGTTTACTTACCAGATTATTGGAAATTTAGTCACGATAACTTTTTTCGTCCGTTTTTCTACGTTGTAATATTTACACTTTGGGTTATTTGGGTTGAAAAATTTATGAAAAAGCAAAAAATAAATTTGGAAAAATGATCTGTTTTATTTTTCTCAATTATATATTTTTAGTCTTCTAATCTTATTTTTCAGGAATTCATATATTTGTCTCAATGGAAAAAGCAGAACCACGATGGGGATTAATAGTAAATCCTAATGCCGGTAGCGGCAAATGCAAAAAAAATTGGCCGACAATTCAAAAACTACTTAAACGAGCAAAACTTAAAACTGAAATAGAATTTACTGAACGTAAAGGTCATGCTATTGAAATAACAAAACAATTTATCAAAAAGGGGTTTCACAAATTGATTGTTGTTGGAGGAGATGGAACTTTAAACGAAGTTGTAAATGGTATTTTTACTCAAAATGAAGCTGAACCCAAATCAATGGTATTAGGAATGGTGCCCGTAGGAACAGGGAATGATTGGTGTAGGACTTTTCATGTTCCAACAAAATATATCGATGCCATTAAATTGATAAGAGATGAAAAAACAGTTGTTCAAGATATTGGACTTGTAGACTTCCATAACAACACCTTTCCCAATCGCTATTTTGCTAATGTTGCCGGTATTGGTTTCGACGCTACCGTTGCACACTCGGCAAATAAATTAAAAGATCAAGGAAAAGGCAATGCATTAAGCTATATGCTTATTTTGCTTAAAACACTTTTAAAATATAATTCTAAACCTATGCAGCTAAAAGTCGGCGAGCAAGCCAACTATAAAGAGCGTATGTTCAGCATTGGAATTGGAATTGGAAAATATAATGGAGGAGGAATGAAACAACTACCTAATGCCATTGTCAACGATGGCCTCTTAGATATTACCATCATTAAAAAAATTAGTAAATGGACAGTAATTAAAGAGTTGAAGAATTTGTACGATGGTTCTTTTCTCAGCCATCCAAAAATTGATGCTTTGCAAGACACTACTATTTCTTTCGCAGAAAATCAACTTAAAATAGAAGCCGATGGGGAATCGGTAGGACAAGGGCCAAGAAATTTTAGCATTTTAACAAAAGCATTGCGTGTTGTGGGATCAATTAAATAGCTTAAACCTTATATTCCATTTTTAATACATTCTTCGTTTTAGAAGAAATTCTAAATCGATTATCTAAACGTATTCCAACTATCCAAACAATATCTTCACCCGAAAGAAGTAAGTAGGTGTTTTCTTTTTCAAAACGATTTAATTTTAAGTCGATAAAAAAATCGCTAAGAAGTTTTTTCCCTTTCATTCCCAAAGGATAAAAAGCATCACCTTGCTCCCATTTCCTAAGTTTTAAAGGGAATTTCAATTTATCAAAATCTAAAAAAGCTAAAGAGGAATCTTTTTCAAACTTTACTTCATTCAAGAAATTCCATTTCAAATTAATAGGAGAATCTATTTCATTAAGGTCGAGATCCAATATAAAAACATCTGATTTTTCGTTTTGACGCTTTGTTAAAATAAGATTATCTCTATCGCGTAAAAGCACGTGAGAAGCGGTAAAAAACTGAGCTCCGGATTCTCCATTTCTCGTTGATTTCACAATATCTTCTGCTTGCGAAAATGCAAATCCATATGGCTTAAGAAACTCATATAAATAGGTTACAGTATTTGATAATGCCACTAATTCACGAATGGAAATAATTAACTTATCAGCTTTATTTGTACAAATTCTTTTTCTCTCCTCCTCCACTTTCTGCAAATAGATAGATTCAGCAGATGAAAAACGTTGCATATTCTGCATCAGAATAGTACGATAATTTGGCTGAAGACTTTCTAAAACAGGTATCACTTTATGCCGAAGACTGTTCCGTAAATATTTTGTTGATGCATTGGAACTGTCTTCTCTAAAACTTAAATTATTTTGCTTTACATAAGTATCTATTTCGTTGCGCGTAGTGAATAACAGTGGGTGGATAAGCTTTCCGTTTTTTGGCAATAATCCGTGCAAACCGGCAATTCCTGTTCCGCGCAACTGATTAATAAAATATGTTTCTATGGCATCATCAGCATGATGAGCAGTAGCATAAACGGCATAATTCTCTTTCTCGCAAAGCTCTCTGAACCAAGCAAAACGCAGATCGCGAGCAGCCATTTGAATAGAAATTTTTTGCTCTTTTGCATAAGCTTTGGTTGCAAAGCTTTTATAAAAAAGAGGTACTGACAGTTGCTTAGCCAAGTTTTTTACAAAGAGGCTATCTCCATCCGATTCCTCACCACGCAAATTAAAATTGCAGTTGGCAATAGCAAAAGGATAATTTGTTTTGGCAAATAAGTGGCACATCAATACAGAATCTCGACCTCCACTCACCGTTAGAATTACTCTTTCACCTTTGGCAATAAGTTTCTCTTTTAAAATAAAATCGATTAAGTGATTATGCATGCTACAAAAATACGTTTTTTTAATAAGGGCAACCTTTATGATGCTGGCTCAATTTTACTAATATTCTTACTATTTCAACAGAGCGCAACAACCCTCATCTCGACGAGCGTAGCGATGGAGATATCTCAATCTTGAATTTTGGTAGAGATATCTCACTACGTTCGATATGAAGGGACTAATGATTGGTAGAAGTCATATGTTCTTATTCAGGATAAAAAGCATCTTCAATATGATCAACTTTATATTTATTCTCAGCAAAAACAATAGAAATAATATCAAATCGACATTCCAAATCAATATCATTTTCTTCAATATAAGCATTAGCAGCTCGAATAAGAAAACCTTGTTTTTTCTTGGTTACGGCAATAAAAGGCTCTCCAAAATAGTTAGTACTCCGCGTCTTAACCTCAACAATAACTAAATAGTCATTATTCTTGGCAATAATATCTACTTCATCCTTGCGATGCCGCCAATTTGTTTCTAATATTTTAAAGCCTTTGGAAACCAATAAATGAAGGGCAAATGCTTCTCCACGCTTCCCCAGTTCATGTTTTTCTATCATTGACATTTAATTTATTCCGACTGAACTAAGGTGTTTTGAATTGCCAAAGCCTACACCACTATCTGAAAGGTAATCACTAATGTAAAAATCTGAAGTAGAGTCCATGATTTTTAGAATTAAAATTCAGCTAAATTTATAGAAAAGTAGACAATAAATCAAATTTACTTATAAGAACCCGATTCAAAAGCTACAGAAAAGTTAGCGTGCTTTCATTGCTATTTACTTCTAAAGAAACTTCTCTACCCATTATCAATGCTCGATTATCGGCAATATGACCGGCAGGAAATCCAAACACGATTGGATAGGTAAATTCTTTACTATGTTCTAAAATAATCTCTTCAGCTGTTTTTCCAAAAGGGATAGCATTATCGTTCATATCATTCATTCCACCTACAATCAAACCTGCTAAGTTTTCAAGTTTTCCAGCACGTTTTAAATTCATCATCATCCTATCGATATGGTACAAATACTCATCCAAATCCTCAATAAAAAGAATTTTTCCATCAAAATCCATTTCTGATTCTGAACCCATTAAACTGTAAAGAATGGATAAATTTCCTCCTATTAATTCGCCTTTAACATTATCAGCGCGGATTACCTTTGTTGGTTTAAAAGTATATTTATCCAATTCTCCAAATAATGCTTTACGTAGACTTTCGGTAGCAAAATTTTCTTTTCCATCTTTGGGAAAGTTCAAAGGCATAGTGGCATGCAAAGTTTCAATATTAAATTGAGCATTTACGTGACTATGAAAAACGGTAAAATCAGAATAGCCAATCAGCCATTTCGGAAAGCGTTCAAACTGATCAAAATCAAGGCTATCGACAATCCTAACACTACCATAACCGCCTCGCGTAGAAATAATTGCTTTTATTTCAGCATCATCTAAAAAACTTTGAAAATCGGCTGCTCTTTCCTCATCATTTCCTGCAAACTGATTTTCTTGTGAAAAAAGATGCTGTCCAAAAACAGGTTCTAAGCCCCAACTTTGAAACATTTTAACGGATGCTCTAATTTCATCTATACTAACTTTACGTGCCGGTGATACCAATCCTATTTGGTCACCCTCTCTTAGATAAGGTGGTCTTGTCATATCACAAAAGTAAAAAATATAAAAGCAAAGCTTTTCTTTTTTCATTATTTTTGACAAAATTTCAAAATGGCAATCATTAGAAAAGTAAAAGGCGTAGCTCCAATCTTTGGAAAAGATTGTTTCCTTGCCGACAATGCAACGGTTGTTGGCGATGTGATGATGGGCGATAAATGCAGCGTTTGGTTTAATGCTGTAGTTAGAGGCGATGTACACAGCATCCGAATTGGAAATAATGTAAATGTACAGGATGGTGCTATTATCCATTGTACTTACCAGAAAGCCTCTGTTAAAATTGGCGATAATGTTTCTATTGCACATAATGCCATTGTTCATGGTTGCAAGATTCGTGATAATGTTTTAATAGGAATGGGGGCTATTTTAATGGATGATGTTGTGGTAGAAAGTAATTCGATTATTGCTGCCGGAGCCGTTGTCTCAAAAGGAACTCATATCGAATCGGGTACTGTTTGGGCAGGTGTTCCTGCAAAAAAAATTAAAGATATAGACGAAGCTTTGCTCAAAGGCGAAGTAAATCGAATTTCAGACTCCTATAATATGTACGCCAGTTGGTATGATAAAGAAGATTAAATTATGGAAAAAATTGCAATATTCCCGGGTTCATTCGATCCTATTACCTGTGGGCATGCCTCAATAATTAAAAGAGCAATTCCTCTCTTTGATAAAATTATTATCGCCATTGGAGTAAATGCTTTAAAGTCGAACTATTTTGATTTGGAAAAACGAATAAAAATGATTGAAGCGGTTTTTGCCGATTCAGATAAAATTGAAGTACAAAGCTATACAGGACTTACAATAGATTTTTGCAAGAAAGTAAATGCTAAATTCTTACTTCGTGGCTTACGCACTTCGGCCGATTTTGAATTTGAACGTAGTATCGGACAAATTAACAAGCAGATGAATTCCGAAATTGAAACCGTATTTTTACTCACTCAACCCGAACATACGGCTTTAAACTCCTCGATCGTTCGTGATATCTTACGTAATAATGGCGATGTGAGTCAGTTTATTCCGGCAGAAGCTCTTCCCTTTCTCAAATAATAAAAGCAATTAAGCGTTAACTAAAAATGACAACTTATCTTAAGCAGTTTATTTTTCTTGGCTTACTCTTTTTTATGCTTCCTATTTCCAAAGCATTACCAACTTTTATAGAAGGAAAAGTAATAAACGGAAATGGCTTAGTTATTCGTGTATCTGCTTATTCTGATCAGATTAGTTTTCAGGAAAACTTACTTGATATGTATGAGGTTAAGAGTGACGAGAATTTTGAATTGGGTTTTGAAATTGCCGATATTCAAGAAATATTTGTACATATCGGTAACCAAACTTTTTCCTTTTTTGCCGAAGAAGGAAGAAGCTATCAACTTAAAATAGAAAATGTAGAAATCCCACCAAAAAGTGCGATAAGCGAGCAAAAGCCTTTACATTTATTTTGGAGTAAGAGAAATGCTTTGGACGAAGCCATTGATAATTTTAACTACACTTTTAGTAGTTTCGTGGAAGAAAATTTTGTGGCATTATACAAATATCGCGACAGCAAACTGCTACAATCTTTTGAAGATGAAACAGAAACAAAGCTTAAGGAGACAACTAATTTAAGCCCAAAAGAAAAAATATTCTTCAAAAACTTTATTGCCTACCAATTAGCCGATTTAAAAAATGCTTCGCATACCGTAAGCGATTTAAAATTAGGCGAAACATATTTTAAAAATGCCGAGATTTTGTATAATAACCCGGCTTATATGCTGTTTTTCAATCACTACTTTGCAAAATATTTTGTAACAGGAAGGAGAAATACAAATTACCATGAGTTTATTAAGTTGATTGGAAATGGAAACAATATTTCTAAACTTATAGATTATCTTGGGCAAGATCCAATTTTAATTCAAGAGCGTTTACGCGAATTAGTTCTTTTAAATGCACTAAAAGAAGTGTATTACAATAAAGATTTTAATGCTTTGCAGATAAAAATTTTAATTGAAGAAATAACTAAGAATAGTAAGTTTACTGAGCATAAAAAAATAGGAGCAGCAATTATTAGTCAATTAAGCGGATTACAAATTGGAGCTATAGCACCAATATTTAAACTAAAGTCAACACAAGGAAATTATAAAAGCTTAAGCGATTATAAAGGAAGGTATATCTATCTTATTTTCACCTCGGACAACTGTCAGGCTTGCGAATCTGACAGAGTTGCTCTTGAAAAAATACACGAAAAATATAAAAAGGATATTGCAGTTGTTGAAGTTTTTGTGAACTACACCAAAAACGGACTTATTAAATATACAAATAAGACTAAAGCAAGTTGGGATCGACTTTTATTTAATAATAACTTTGATCTTTTAAATTCCTATCGTATACGAACTTATCCCCTTTATATTTTGCTCGACCGCGAAAATAAAATCTTGCTAAACCCTGCAAAAAAACCCCATGAAGGCATTGATAGATATTTTGACTTTATAATAAAACGTGATGCTCATAAAGAGGAAAAACAGGATGTTTTATTCCGTTAAATCCTTATTATTTTTAAAGAAGGTAAAATTCACATTCCCATATTTTCTATGATCGAAAAAATTGGGATGTTCTGTAAATGAGGTATGCTTTGGGTGTTCTAATACAAATATTCCATCAACCTGAAGCAAATTACTAGAAAAAACTAAATTTGGTAAAGTATTTAGTTCTGGCATATCATAAGGAGGATCGGCAAAAACAAAATCGAAAGCACGTTTATTGGTTTTAATAAACTGGAAAACATCCATTTTAAGAATACGCATATTCTCCATTTCCAATTTATCAATAACCGATTCGATAAAACGAGCATGCTGTCCGTTTTGTTCAACAGATAAAACACTATTTACACCTCTCGATACCAATTCATAGCTAATACTTCCTGTACCGGAAAATAAATCTAAAGCATCAATATCTTCAAAATCCACTAAATTATTGATAACATTAAAAAGGCTTTCTTTAGCCATATCTGTTGTTGGTCGCAACTTCAAGTTTTTAGGCAAAGAAAATCGCCTACCTTTAAAATAACCACTAATTATTCGCATAAAACGGCTTGTGTTAAAATGTGGTATTTTGAAGCAATCGTCTCCGGAATATCATTTCCGAAAACTAAACCACTATTCTTTATATTTGGAAATTCCAAGTTGCCTATATATTGATAAGCAATAGCATAAAGCGCTGTACTCCTATCAATATTACCTGAAAACAGCAAAGGAACACTTTCCGGCTTAAGGTTTAATTGATTATATACCAATAAGATAAAATAAATAAAATCTTCTTTTTCCTTAAATAAAAAAGTATTTGAAAACAGTAATTTATCGTTATCGAAAACAATAATATGCATAGAATTTGTAGCTACTTCTACATAAACAGCAGCTCCTTTTCGCATTTTCTGCAATATCGCCATTTGCTGAATAAAGACAGTAGAGGCGTGTTTAAGATTAATCGTTGAAAAATGATCACTCAAGCTATAAAATGATGGAGCATAAACAGCATATACATTCTGAGTTTCTAAAAAAGAAAGCTTATCGGTTCTTACCATAAAATTTTCGGGTAATCGATGTAACTGATTAAGATAATCTATTGCGTTCTCTTTATCAAACAAAGCAATAGGAACTAAAGTAAAATAGCTATTATCAATGGTCAGATGTACACTTTTAAAATTCTTGCTGCTAATTTTCTTTTCAGCAAGAATATCTCCCAAACGAAGATTAACTTTTTCGCTCTGATAAACAGCTTCATCACCCAACATCAGAGGCACTTTATAATCTTCAATAAGCAAAACTTTGTTCGTTATACTATCTATTTGGGCAAAAGAAAATCCATCCAACCTAAGCTGAATGGACAATCTGTTATTTTTTGTATTATCGGATTGGAAATCCCGATCAATAAATTGAGCCGATGCTATCATTGAATTAGGCAAAGGCATAATTTATTACTTCCAGTTTCCTTCGGTAGATGCTTCGTTTAGCGATCCTACTTTAAGTCCGGCATACTTATTCATCTCTTCAACTTTCTTAATCAAATTGATAATAAGTTGCTCATCAAGACCTTTTAATATCACCTTGTAATCAGCCTGACTTTCAAATACTTGAACAGGAACACCACCACGTTTAATTTCGCCTGAACGCAACTCAAAAGTTTCGTTAGCAAAGAATTTTGCCGGGATTGGAACATATTTCAACTGATCAACATTGAAATGATCACGCTTACCATACAATGAATCAATAATGGAAATTGTTCCTAAAGTATCTCGTATAGTCTTTGTAAAGGTAGTATCGCTAGGGTCGGCAACCTCTTTAACAATAAAAAACTCACTAGTTTTCAAGAAATCAATTAAAGTATCCCAGCTTGCGGTATATTTACCATTCACTTTTCTATAAGCCAATTCTCCGGCTCTAATATCTTCTAATTTATGAATAACCGCTTGGTCGCGCCTATTTTTTTCCTTATTAAAACGGACAGGTTCCATTATGCTTTCCACAACCATATATCCCAATCCTACAATTACTACCAATAAAAACAGTTTTAATGCAATTTTCATCTTTCTAAATTTAGTTACCCACTAAGGTTTATTTCACAATCAAAAAGCAAAAATAATGTTTTATCTCTGATTATCTGCTTTATCATCATTTTTTTTTATGTATAAAAAAACTAGCTTTGGCAGCTTCAAAAGCTTTTGTAATTTTACTCGCAAAATTTCTATAATATGACTGACCAATTTTACCCCATCTCTCTTAATAAACTTTTAAAAAGAATATTACGTGAACTTGATTCCGAAGATGAAATTTTAGGACTTCCTAAGCAACTTTTTGTTAATCCAAATAACTTTGAAAATTTAAAAATTCAACGCTTTGGCAAGACTCTCTCAACACCTTACGGAGTAGCGGCCGGGCCACATACACAACTAGCACAAAACATTGTTTCATCTTGGCTTTTTGGAGCACGATATATAGAACTGAAAACCATTCAAACACTCGATGAATTAGAAGTAAGCAAACCTTGTATCGACATGCAAGACGAAGGCTATAATTGCGAATGGTCACAAGAATTAAAAATCAATAATAGTATAAGTGAATATCAAAATGCGTGGATAATTATTCATGTTTTAAATCATTATTTTGGTTGGGACAAAAGCCCCGATACGATTTTTAATATGAGTGTTGGTTACGATTTAAGAGGAATTATGCAAGAAAACGTGCAAGATTTCTTTGCTAAAATGAAAGATTCATCGGCAGAACTGGAAGAAAAGAAACAGCAAATCCGTAGTCTTTATCCCGCAATTGATGAAATAGATATACCTGTACAACTTTCTAATAACATTACCCTTTCTACAATGCACGGCTGTCCGGCTCACGAAATTGAAGAAATTGCAACTTATTTAATAGAAAAAAAGAAGCTCCATACCATTGTAAAACTCAATCCTACTCTTTTAGGTACAGAAAATCTACGTGGAATCTTAAACGATAAAATGGGATGGCCTGTTCAGGTTCCCGACATTGCTTTTGAACACGATTTAAAATACCCCGATGCTTTATCTATCATTAAGAATCTAAAAAATTCAGCACAAAAAACAGGAGTGCATTTTGGGTTGAAATTGACAAACACCTTAGAAGTTAAAAACCAAAAAGCTGTTTTTGATGCTAAAGAAGAAATGATGTATTTAAGCGGAAGAGCCTTGCATCCAATAAGTATAAACGTAGCAGCAAAGCTTCAAACAGAGTTCAATGGTCGTTTAGATGTTAGTTTTTCTGCCGGTATTGATGCTTTTAATATTGCTGATGTTTTGAATTGTGGAATTCAGCCTATTACTGTTTCTTCCGACCTTTTAAAACCAGGCGGCTACAGCCGAATGGCACAGTATGCCGAAAATATTCAACAATATTTAAAAGAAAACAAACTCGATAAAATTGCTGCAATTTCAGAAAACAACAATGCCCGTCATCTTGAAAACCTACAAGCTTATGCTAAAAAGGTTTTAACCAACAACGCTTATAAATATCATATTTTTGAGCAGAAAAATATCAAAACAGAACGAGAGTTAGGCATGTTTGATTGTACAGCAGCTCCTTGTGTTGACACCTGTCCAACTACACAAAACATTCCTGAATATTTGCATTTTGCTGCTCAAGGCGAATTTCAAAAATCTTTCGAAGTCATTTTACGAAATAATGCTTTCCCTCAAACTTTAGGTCTTGTTTGTGAGCATAGCTGCCAAAGCAAATGCACGCGAATAAACTACGATAATCCCGTTCAAATCAGAGAAATCAAGAACTTTGTCAGTCAACAAGGAAATAGCGATATGTTAAACGTTCCCAAAGCAAACGGTTTAAATATTGCAATAATAGGAGCCGGACCTGCCGGTTTATCGGCAGCCTATTTCTTAGCACTTGAAGGTTTTAAAGTAGAGGTATTTGAAAGTGAAGATTCTGCCGGAGGATTGGTTCACAAGGCCATCCCAAGTTTCCGCATGCCAAACAATGCTTTATACGAAGACATTGCAAGAATTGAAAACTTGGGCGTTCAAATCCATTATAATTCACCCGTTGACCAAGAGCTTTTTAATCAACTAAAAGCAGATTATAATTACGTTTATGTAGCTATTGGAGCTCAAAATATGAAAGCATTAAAAATTCCCGGCTCCAATACAAATATGGTTTTTGACGCCTTAAAATTCCTATCTGATTTTAAGAAAAACACAGTTATAAATCAAGGCGATAATGTTATTATTATTGGTGGTGGAAATACTGCTATGGATGTTGCTCGCGCGGCAAAAAAACTCCAAAATGGCAAAGGAGAAGTAAGGGTTGTCTATCGCCGCTCTTTAGCTCAAATGCCTGCCGATGCTGAAGAGATTCACGATGCAAAAGCAGAAGGGGTTCGCTTTTTAAATTTATTAAGTCCGCTCGAGATTATTGAAAGGAATGAAGGAATGATACTTCGTTGCGACCCAATGCAATTAAGCGAAAAGCGAGGCTCTGATGGCCGGTTAACAGTGATTTCTAAGAATGAAGATCCAATTGATTTAAAAGCAACTGCTATTATTCCTGCTATTGGTCAAGATGTTAAATTGCCTTTTTTCGATGAAAATTTAGCCAAATTACAAAAAGATTCAAAGCTTCTTCGTTCGGGAAATGTATTCCACGGAGGTGATGTCAGGCACGGTGCAGCCAGCATTGTTCAAGCCGTTGGCGATGGACAAAATATGGCCAAAGAAATTATAAAAATAGCAGAGTTAGAACACCATTTTTCTTTTGCAAAAGAGGATAAAAAAATAAGCGATCAAGAACATTTAAACAAACGTGCAAAAAGAGTTTATGGCGAAGCAGACCATAAAAATATAACAACAGCCGAGCAAATTATGGAAGAAGCTTCTCGCTGCTTGTCTTGCGACGATTATTGTAATATTTGTGTTGGAGTTTGTCCTAACCGAGCCAATTTTAATTATACGGTAAATCCCCAAACATTTAATTTATCAAAAGTTCAAGTAAACGATGGTAAAGCCATTTTAGTTCCCGATATTCCTTTTGAAATAAAACAAAAGCAGCAAATTTTAAATATAGCTGATTTCTGTAACGAATGTGGTAATTGTACTACTTTTTGCCCAACAGCGGGGGAGCCATATAAAGACAAACCGCACGTTTATTTAACAAAAGAAAGTTATACAGATAATACAGAAGGTTATTTCTTAGAAAAATTAAACAAAGAATATCTACTTTCTTATAAAAATGGCGATCAAAGCTATTCTCTTACCGAAACTGAAAATAGCTACTTATTCTTCTCCGATTTGCTTAAAGTATACTTTAATAAAGACAATTTTTCTGTAAAAAGCATTACTTTAAAAGATAAAACCGAGCAAACTATAAGCCTTGTAAAAGCTGCTGAAATGCGTTTTATTTTAGAAGGAGCAAAAGCTTTGATGGGATTGTAATACTTACAAAATAAACCGGTAAA
>Ga0164318_10000373_pt1 | contig 32889 bp, 29 predicted proteins | sample GuaBasSedimGuay9_FD_113734 | JGI IMG/M metagenome (GOLD analysis project Ga0164318, IMG submission 113734) | Subseafloor sediment microbial communities from Guaymas Basin, Gulf of California, Mexico - Guay9, Core 4571-4, 0-3 cm | ecosystem: Environmental > Aquatic > Marine > Hydrothermal vents...
ACCTTCATCATTGACCTGACGACCACAAGGGACATAGAGGAGGCGAGGAACCTGAGGGAGGGCACTGAGGAGGTGGTGTGGGGAAGCTGCCCCGGCAGACATTACTACAGCAGGAGCCCGGGGGGTGAGTTCAAACCCTGGGACCTCGCACCCGACGACGGGAGCGACTCCTCCACCGTTGACGTCTTCCCCCTCTCGGAGGCGATAGAGCTCGCCCTAAACCGGAGCGGGGGGCTTAGGGAGTTCATGGAGGAGTACACTCCTCAGAAGACTTTCCTGACAGGGGCGATGTTCAACTGGACGGAGGATACCATAACGAGGAACACTACCTACATGTGGAACCTCACCTTCGGATACGCTGCCAGTGACGAGGAGTACCGTGAGGCCTACCAGGCCACGGGGAAGACCCCTAAATTCGCCTACAACATCCTGGTAGCGAAGACCGAGATGAGGAACTTTGCAGGGGATGTTACAGAGATTAAAAGGTATGTTCTTCAGGAGCTGGGGCGAGTGGGTGGGAGAGCTCCAATGGGGAGGGTGGAGGTGGGGGAAGAGCTTCTTACGGTCTCCGCCGCCGAGAGACTTCTAAAATCTGACCGGCAGGTGAGAGGGGAGGTGTACTCGTCAGGGGGCCTTCAGGAGGGGTTCAGATTCTTCTACGTTATGGGGAGCATAGGCTACACATCCAACCCTTCCCTTGTTCTCGTGAGCTCCTTGACTGGTCTTACCCCTCCAACGTCAAAGCTCTCCTATCTGGTCCAGAGCGATACTCTCTACGCCAGCGGAAACACCTTCAGTGCTGGAATCGACGCCCAGACGGGCCAGCTCCTCTACGTGATGAAGGTTGAGGGAACAGACCTGCAGACAATCTTCGGAGGGGGGTGAGGTGAGGAGGGAAGTGGTGGTCCTTCTGGTCTCCCTTCTCCTATTCAACACAGTCTATTCCATCCTCCACCCCGGGGCAGAAAGAGGCCCCCTCGGGAGCTCCCCCCCCGGGGAGAGGCGCTTCCCTGAGGTGCAGAGGGCCACCTTCAACCTCACACCCCTGAAGGTGGGAGATGCGAAATCCTTCACCAGTTCTTTCTACGCATCCTTAAGCTCCCCGGATGGAACCTTCAACTTCACTCAGACCATCCACGCCGCTGGGGAAACGAAGGTGCAGGGCTACGCAACCAGGGAGGATGCTCACCTCAATCCCACCCCCTCTGTCATGATAGAAGAGTATCTGGAGGGCTCCATGCAGACCCGCCTTCTCGCTCAGGGGGAGGAGCACACCGGGGAGGGATTGCTAAAGATCTCAATGAAGAGGTTCCTCTCCCTTGAGGATTTAAGCCTGGTGAGGGTGGAGGTCAACGAGGAGTACACCTCGGATGGCACACGGAGAATGACGGAGGTGGCCACCCTCTATCCGGAGGGGGAGAGCTACCGCACCCTGCTCACGGATGCCCTGGAGGGCTTAGCCTCGCTTCAGGAGGGGGTCATCTACACTGTCAACAAGACCCTTGACCCCTCCCCTCTACCGCTTCCTCCCGCTGTATTGAACCTTCTCATTGAAGTGAACGCTACGGGGGATTCAGCACTGATAACCTTTAAGGGCTCAAGCGGTGGCCTGAAGCTGAAGGGGTGGGTGGAGGTGGAGAGGGGGCACCACTTCCCCCGGGGGGTGAACCTGACCGTCTGGGGGACCTTTGGCGGCTACCGAGTCCTCCTGAAGTTTGAGGAGAGGGCGTGGAGGATTGTTGCCGGAGGAGGTGGATTGATCTCCTTCCCTCCCTCGCAGGAGACGAACTTCTCCGAGGTCCTCCCCTTCCAGCACATCCCTGCTCCCGGGGAGGGCTACAACGTGAGCCTCTACGGCTCCACCCCTAAAGATGTTCTGGGGCTCCTTGAGGGATTCCTAAGCGCCCGGGGGGAGGAGCTCATTGAGGTGCACAGAGTGACGTTTCAGCTCAACACATCCGCCACCGACCCCCTCTGGAACATCTCTTTAACCTCCACTGGCGGGAGGTACTTCCTCGTGGTGGACCCCGTAAGGGAGAGGGTCCAGAGCTTCGGAGAGGACGAAACCGTCTACATAGAGAGGGATGGTGCTAAAAGAGGTATCACGCTCTCTTACCATTACAGACTTCTTAAGAGGGCCTCTCCCGAGGGCTTCTTCACCTTCCTGGGCGAGCCCAACCCCACAATGAAGATATACTTCTACAGGGAGAGGCCGCTTCTCTCGCTTCCGGTGAGACTCCCCCTGCCCCTCCCTGCGGAGGGCGGCTTCTTCCTGAGCGTGGCGGCGGACCCAAAAGAGCCCGGCAGGCTCCTTTTCACCTCTGTGAGCCTTGTGGATGGAAGGGTGCTGGCCTCGGGCAGTGTTGAAGGAGAGGTGCTCTGATCTAGAGATTCTGTGCCTCTATGAGCCTCCGCAGGTTCTCTTCGATCTCCCCCCCCGAGAAAACCGCTGAGCCCGCCACAGCAATGTGGGCGCCGGCCTCCACCACATCCCTTATGTTGGAGGGGTTCACCCCTCCGTCAACGGAGATCTTCACCTGCTCCTCGAGCCCCTCCTCCTCGATGAGGCTTTTCAGCTCCGCTACTTTGTCCAGAACGTAGGGGAGGAACCTCTGTCCGCCGAAGCCGGGGTTTACGGTCATTATAAGGACAATCTCCACCAGGTGCAGCACATGCTTTATGGTCTGAACGGGCGTGTGGGGGTTTAAGGCCACCCCCGGCTTAATTCCAAGCTCCTCTATGGCGTGAAGGGTCCTGTCAAGGTGGGGAGAGACCTCCTGATGCACCGTCAGCAGGTCCGCTCCGGCATTGGCGAAATCCTCCAGGTACCTCTCCGGCTCCACTATCATGAGGTGCACGTCAAAGGGGAGCTCTGTCACATCCCTTATGGACCTGACAACGGGTGGCCCGATGGTAATATTGGGAACAAACCTTCCGTCCATTACGTCTATGTGTATCATGTCCGCCCCGGCGTTCTCCGCCCTCTTCACGTCCTCTTCCAGGTGAGCGAAGTCCGCTGAGAGTATGGAAGCCGATATCAGAACCATTTTCTCACCGCCTTACCGTAGGAAGAGGAGGGAATAAACCTTTGCGTCGCCCACAAGATTTGGAAGGAGGGAATATTCATTGGGCATGTGGGCGGTCTCGTCTATCCGGCTCCAGACCGCTGCCGGAAGGCCGGCGTCCCTCAGTATGGCAGCGCACGTCCCCCCTCCTATCCCCCCAGGGCGCACTCTGACGCCGTAGACGGCCTCCGCCGCCTCTCTTATGAGCCCCACCACCGGGGAGTCCGGCGGCGTGGGGGGAGCCGCCTGCTGCATCTGCACGGGCTCGACCTCTATTCTGGCGCCCGTTTTTCTTCCTACAGCATCTGCCACCTCCCTGAAGACGGCGAGTACCTCCCCCACCCTGTACTGCGGCAGGACCCGGCAGTCGAAGTAGAGCACGTCCATCCCCGGGATGGTGTTCACGTTGTCCACGTTGGCCTCTTTCTTGGTTGGCTCGAAGGTGGATAAGGGCTCGTCGTAGAGGGGATCCTCCGCTGCAAACCGCCTCTTCAGCTCCTCTCTCACCTCAACGGAGTACTTCATGCCTGCAAGGTGTGCGTTGAGCCCCTTCCCCGGGGTGCTGGCATGAACCTGTTTTCCGTGTGTGGTCACGCGGACCCAGAGTATAGATTTCTCGGCCACCTCCACCAGTGAGCCGTCGGGCTCACCGCTGTCCGGTACGATGTAGAGGTCATCTGCGCCGAAGAGGCCTTTGTGCTCCTTCAGGAGGTACTTTAGCCCCTTCTCGGACCCCGTCTCCTCGTCTGCCACCAGGAAGATGTTGACATCCCTTGCAGGCCTCATTCCTTCCTCAAGCAGGGCCCTCAGCCCGAAGAGGGAGGCCACAAGCTCCTGGCCGTTATCCTCTGTCCCCCTTCCGTAGAGCTTCTCTCCCTCCCTCCTAAGCTTCCACGGGTCTGACTCCCATAGGGAGAGGTCCCCGGGGGGGACAACATCTGTGTGGACGAAGACCCACCAGGGGGGGAGGTTTCCCACTCTCCCTCTCACCCTCAATAGGACATTGGGTCTTCTGCCGGAGGGGACCCTCTCATCGGGTGCATCGTATCTCTCCACCGAGTCAAAGCCCCACCCATCGATGAGCTGAAGGATCTTCTCCACCTTCTTCTCCTCCCCCTCACCCCCGCTCTCCGGGGAGAGGGCTGGCACTGCTATGATATCCCTCAAGAATCTGACCATCTCCTCCTCCATGGAGGAGAGGCGCCTTATGAGACGTTTCTCTTCAGGCTTCATAGGGCCAGAGAGGCTTTTTATAGATTTGAATCTTATTATGCCCCATGGGCTTCGAACACCTGGATTGGATTATGAGGGCGGAGGGGTGCGAGATCAACCTGACGGGGAGCTCGCTTCCTCCTCCAGAGGTTGAGGTGTCTTTGAGGGGTGTGCCCTCTCCGCCGCCCCATGCAGGGTTAGATGAGCTGAGGGAGGCAGTGGCAGAGAGGTGGGGTGTTGAGAAAGAGGAGGTGCTCATAACGGCGGGGACCTCCGAGGCAAACCTGATAGCGGTCTTTATACTGAAGGAGAGGTGTGAAAGGGTCGCCGTGGAGTGGCCTACTTACTACCCCTTGAGGGCCATGCCCGAACTTCTCTCCATCCCCACCTACCATCTCCCCCGGAGGGCGGAAGGGGGCTTCAGACTGGACCTTGGAGAGTACAGGGGGGACGGGGTCATTCTCTCACACCTCCACAACCCAACCGGGGCCCCCCTTGGGGAGGAGGCGTGGAGGGCCCTGCAAGAGCTTGAAGCACCCGTTCTGGCGGATGAGGTCTACGGAATGTTCCACCCTTTGAGAGGCCTCGCCGCGGAGCTGCGGGGGGCCATGACCACGTCCTCCCTCTCCAAGACCGCCGGGGCTTTGGGCCTCAGGGTGGGCTGGCTTATAGCGGATAGGGAGACCGTGAAAAGGGCCCTTGAGATCAAAAACACGATATCTTACATGGTAAACCCCCACTCACAGATGGCGGCCCTCAGGATACTTCAGGAGGAAGAGAGACATATAAGGGCCTGGAGGGGAAGGCTTGAGGGAAACTTCAGCGAGTTAAGCCAGTGGGCCCGGAGAAGGGGTATGAGCCTGGTAGGAGATGGGCTCGCCCCCATATCCTTCCTTATTACTCCCTACTTCCCCAACACGAGGGCCCTGGCAGAGACCCTCCTTGAGCGCTACAGCATCGGGACGATCCCTGGAGAGGTGTTTTCATACCCCGGAGGCCTGAGGGTTTACCTGGGGGGGGAGAGGGATGGGATAAAGAGGTTCGAAGAGGCCATAGAGGAGATAATTGATGTGGGTTTGGGGGAGGAGAAGAGGACGGGAAGCTGAATTGGCATCGTCCAAGGAAAATCTTTTTAAACGGAATCTAAATATTTTCACCCATGGGAATTAATCTTTCGGACCTTGTAAGCGGCAGCAGGGTGGAGCTGAGATCCCTGAAGGGAAGGTGGATAGCTATAGATGCCTTTAATACCATATATCAGTTCCTCTCCTCCATAAGGACCCCCGATGGCCAGCCGCTTAAGGACTCCAGAGGAAGGCCCACCTCACACCTCAAAGGGCTTCTCACAAGGGTGGCCAATTACCTGAAAGAGGACGTGCGACTCATCTTCGTATTTGACGGTGAGCCGCATCAGCTGAAGCAGTCCACGCTGGAGAGGAGGGCGGAGAGGAAAATGGAGGCGGAGGTTGAGTGGAAGGAGGCTCTGGAGAGGGGCGACCTTGAGACCGCTAGGGTGAAGGCGCAGCAGACGTCAAGGATAACTGATGAGATTGTGGAGGACTCAAAGAGGCTCCTTGAGCTAATGGGGGTTCCCTTCGTTCAGGCGCCCCAGGAGGGGGAGGCGCAGGCTGCGTACATGGCCCAGAAAGGGGAGGTTTTTGCTGCCGCATCGCAGGACTACGACTCCCTCCTCTTCGGCGCACCCAGGCTCTTGAGGAACCTCGCCCTCAGCGGGAAGAGGAAGCTCCCGGGGAGGAGCATATACGTTGAGGTCCACCCCGAGCTCATTCTTTTGGAGAAGGTTTTGAAAGAACTTGAGATCACCCGCGAGCAGCTCATAGACCTGGCGATACTGGTGGGGACCGATTTCAACCCCGGGGTGAAGGGGGTAGGTCCCAAAACAGCCCTCAAGCTCATCAAGAAGTACGGCAGTCTGGAAAATGTGATCAGTGAGATGCGATACTCCCTTCTCGAGTACGAGGAGGTGAGGAAAATATTCCTAAGGCCGCCTGTCACCGATAACTACCACCTGATCCTGGGCAGGCCTGACATTGAAGGGATAGTGGAGTTCCTCTGCGATGAGAGGGACTTCCAGCTTCAGAACATACAGAAGTCTCTGAACGACCTGAAGGCCGCTGAAGACTCGAGGAGACAGGCCACCTTGGAGAGCTGGTTCTAGAGGTAGTACCTCTGCACCACCTGTTTCTCCAGGTTCTCCGGGTCCGTTATGACAAGGGTCCCCCCGGCGGCGGAGACTATCTCCCTGGCAGCGCTGACGTAAGTCTCGTCCCGGGGTTCGAGCAGGAAGAAGTGGAAGTGGACCTCTCTCAGGCGTGCCAGCTCCCCCGCTGCCTCAACACTCCTCCTCAGGGCTTCTTTAAGGTCGCCCGCCACGGGGCCGCTCTCCGTGTCGTAGGCCTCGGGCAGGCCGTCCGTTATGAGGTAGACCAGGTTTCTCTCCCCCGGGTAATCCTTAAGGAGCCCCATGGCCGCCCTCAGGGCCTTTTCCATGTTGGTGAAGCCGTGGGGCGTGCGCGCCATTATATCCCTCAAGGAGACCCTCTCAACGTCAGTGGCGAAGGCTATGAAGTCCACCATGTTGTTGGGGTTGTCCCTCTTCACCGCCCTGTAGAGGGCAAGTGCCGCCCTCTTTGCCGCACCCAGTCTTCCGCGCTCCTCCATGGAGCCGGAAGAGTCGAAAAGGATGATGACGTGAAGGAGGCTCACCTCCTCCTCCCTGAGCACCACCATGTCCTCCTCGTATATCCCCCTCACCCTCGGATGGTTCATTTTGCTCTGGATGAGGCTTTCCAGAAGGTCCATGTGAGGCTCTTCAAGGACGCTTTTGAGCCTCCCCCTCTCATACATGCCAAGGTTAACCTGCTGTCCCCCTCTGAGGACCCTCCTCATCCCTCCCATCTCCCCCACCACCTCGGAATAGATGAGCTCGGAGAAGCGCTCCACAAGGCTTTCGGTAATCTCGTAACCCCCCTCGCCCCGCCTTACGTATCCCATTCTCTCAAAGCTCTTCAGAAGCTCCTCCTTCAGCCTCTCCCTGCTCCAGCTCCTGGCGGCCTCCTCTAGGCTCTTTTTCTCCTCTCTTAAACGTGACTTCAACGCCTCCTCACCCACCATCAGTCTCTTCTTCTCCTCTTTAAGCCTTTTTGCCTCTTCCCTTCTTCTTTTCATCTCCTCCTCCCTCTCCCTCAACCTCTCCTGAAGTATCTCTTTGAGCAGTCTCTTTGAGGCCTGAAGGTACTCCTCCTCATCGCGGAACTTTCTCTTCACTATCCTCCTTCCCCTCTCACCCCACCTCTCCACCAGCCTTCTGTCCACCTCCCTTTGAAGCTCAGGATCCTTAAGGAGCCTGCTCTCCAGAGCTGTACTGAGCCCTCTGAACCTTCCCTCCAGTCCTCTCACGGGGGTCCTGACCTCCCTCTTCCTGCCCCCTCTCTCCCTTCCGAAGAGGAACTTAATCACTCTGGCAAAGGCCCTTCGCAGGGCGTACCATATCCTGAGCAGGATATCCAGAAGCCTTCTTAAGAGGGACTTTCTCTCCCTCTCCATCTCCGCCCTTCCCTCTAGCGCTGCTATCAGCTCGTCTTCTATTCCCAGTTCCATGAGGCTCCCGGGGGGTATCTCTATAATCTCCACCCTCCTCTCCGCCGACTCCCTCTCCCTCCTCAGCCTCTCAAGCTCCTTCCGCATCCTCTCCTTCAGCTCTTTGAGTCTCTGCCTCCTCTCCTTGAGATACTCCTGGCGCCGCCTCTCCATCCATCTTTTGAACTCCTCTTCCTCCTCTGCGCTTTTCAGAAGCTCCTCTATGCCCTCCACTCCCTTCTCTGCCAGCAGCCTTATGGCAGCCCTTCTCTGGCGGGGGGAGAGCCTCAGCCTCTCCCGGGGTTTGACCTCGCAGGAGGGCAGCTGAAGAAGCACCTCTTCGTTCAACTTCTGCCTCACCCCTTGCACGGGATATTTTCACCCCTGCTGACCTCCTCTGAGGTCTCCGCCGCCAGGCGGATGAGGCTCTCCTCATCCAGCATGCTGGCGGAGGGTTCCACTCTCTTCAGGTATTGAAGGAACCTCTCAACTGCAGGCGTCCTCTCCCCCCCCTTCCCCTTCAGGGCACTTCTTAAGAATTCCTTCACCTCCATCTCAAGGGCAGGGCTGGAGCCCAGGCGCTCGGTGTGGAAGCTGCACCACCAGGTTCTGTAGCCCTCTTCAATGGCTTCCTTGAGGTTCTCCTTCAGGAAGGTGGAGACGATCTCCTCATTTCTCAGAAAGGAGTCGCCGCCTCTCGCCCTTATCCTTCCGTAGAGGGCGTCCCTAGCACCCCTGCGGAAGTCCTTGAGCTCTACCCTCCAGCGCCCCTCCATCTGGGCATAGGCCCACCCTCTGGAGACGATGTCCATCATGGTTCTGTTGGACCCCACTTCCGACAGCTCGGGAACGTCCACCCCCAGTTCCCTCCAGTTTTCAAGCAGGTAGACAGCGGCCTCAAGGTAGATTCTGGGGTAGGCTGGGCCTTTTATCCTGAGGACCTCTGAAAGATAGGCTATTTTAAGGTTGTTGGAGTGCTCCCGGCTCCACTCAATGTAGACGTTGCTCAGGCGGTCGTTCAGGGGCTCTGTGATGTTGTCTAAGTCCCTCAGATTTGATGTGGTGATGGCCACGAACTTCGCCGGAAAGGTTTCTCTGGACTTCGCTGGGGTCACAATCCCCTCCTGAAGCGCTTGAAGGAGCACGTTTTGGGTCCCTAAAGGAAGCTTTCCCACTTCGTCCACCAGAAGAACACCCCTGTTCGCCTGAAGCAGCTTTCCCGGTTCCAGTATGAGGGGGCTCGTGGGGTCACCCAGCTCTTCCAGCTTATGTATGTTTATGACGCCAGTTAGGTGGTCAGGGAAGACCTCTGAGGAGCCCTGAACCCTGGCGAAGCCGTATCCCTCCTTCAGATATTTCCTCACCACGGGGACCCTTTCAGGCTCTGCCGCAGGCTGACCGTTCTCCCAGTATCTGCTCTGGCAGATGGGACAGGGTGGGTGGGTCCTTGAGACCTCAGGGTCCACCACCGAGAGGGGGTCGTCCTGCACCGGGCACTCCTCAACCGCGTATATTTCTTTGGGGAAGAGGTTCCACACGTCCTTGGCCAGTGTAGTTTTTCCCGTACCCGAAGGGCCAAAAAGAAGGACGTGAGAACCCGATATCAGGGCTGAGACCAGTTCCTGGAGGACCTCAGTGTCAAGTATTGTATTGGGAAAGAGCTTGGAGAGGGCTTCGGAGTGGTTCATGCCCTCTCCCTCGTACCTCTCAATTAGTGTTATTATGTGGTTCCTTAAGGCCTCCTGCGGGGTTCTGTAGCTGTAGCCCTCATCAATAAGGTCGGCAGCTGTGAGCTTTCTTTCTCTGGCCATTGAATCACCTTTTTGCACCATAAGCAACCGTTCCTATATTTTTAACCTTGTTGGTGGGGGATAAGGTAATATACCGGGTACGCTGAGAGAACACCGGTGATGCTGTGGAAGTGAAAGACGCTGTTACGGTCTCAAAGAAGGGCATTCGGGAGATAAGGGAGCTTGAGGAGAAGGGGAGGTACGTGATATACCTCTACAGAGACCTTGAAAGCGGGGAGGTGAAGGAGAAGAAGAGGAAACTGGTTCTTTTAAGCGACGATGGAAGGTGGAGCGAGTATTTCATCATTCCCACAAAGACCCCGGGGAGGGATTTGCTTCTTCACGCCGAGGAGAAGGAGAGGGGGAGGGGGATAAAGACGGAGAAGGGGGTAGTAAGTCTCAACGATGTGTTGGGCGGCTGAGAGGATTTTAGACCAATTTCTAACCCACGCGTTTTTTAGAGTATGCAGCAAATTGGTATCTCGATTTCCCTCTCAACGTCGTTAACGGGGGCCAGTACAATCACGTACCCGAGAAAGGCCACCTCCCGCGAGCTTCCGTACGTCATGAAGGCCGGGTACCATCTCTTCAAGGTCAGATTTCGCTCATTAAAACCAGCATAGCCGTTCTCCGCCATGTCGTTAAGAAAAGAGGTTACTGGACGTGCTGTTCCTCCCCGGACCACCTTGGTGTATGGAAGGGACAGATCCATATACCATATTAAAACACCACCAGGACCGAACACCAGAGAGATTCTGCCGTAGAAACCCTTCACTGGAATTCCGTTAATATATTGTCTGAGCGTGACGTATTGTTTCAGGTAACCCAAAAATACTTTCTTACCGGTGGTGGCGTTGCACTCCCACACCCGGGAGTAAACAATGCTCTCCACCCTGTAGTCAGTGATGTTGTCTCTGTAGAGTTCTACGAATTTCAGGCTCATATTCATAATCGTCTCATTTGGGAGAAAGTCCTTTATATCCCGCGGGGAGGCATTGTACCCTTTCAGACGGTATGATATGATAAAAAGAGATGTGTATACGCTGACCGTCCTGTTTTTATCCTCTCTGTCGTGGAAGGAGTAGGGGTCACCACTGCTTCCGTTATAGAAAACGGGGTTTTTGAGAATCTTTCTTGCAACCTGCCAGGAGAAGGACAGGTTGTACCGGGGAGCAACTTCAACCTGGAGATATGGTGTCCCCCCCTTATTATTAACCTGCTCAAAAGTACTGTTGTCGGTGTATATATTGTGCTTCTCCCCACTCGCCAGAAGAATCAGATTACCGTTTTCTGAACTGCTGGATTCGTTGTTCTGTTGTGAAGAACCGTTATTCTCCCTTTCATTCTTTTCCATGTTCAGGTAATACGTTCCGCTGAAAACTAACAGGATGGCTAAACCCACAACAGCATAAACCGCCGGAGACCTTCTCATTTTCAGCCGCATACATCTCTCCTCCAGTCACGTGCTAAATTGAAATTGTTCTCACCCTTCCTACCTCACCCTCTTATTCACATCCCGCCCCCATCGTGCACCTTTTCATCTCTTCATTTTTTCAGAATATGCATCTGTAACCTCTTCTATTTTTTTCTTTCGGCCCGCTTTATAAAGAGGGGTAGATATAATAGACTATTAAAGGGTAGAATTTCCCCTAGAGAGGATGCCGTACTATCTTTCAGTTGAGTAGATGCTACCCTCTGGGGGTGGTGGTTGTGGTGGATAGCTGTATCCTGGATAGGGCTGCGGGGGTGGTGGGGCCCCCCAGGTGGGCCTGTCGGGAAGAGAGAAGAACGCCACGATTTCCAAGATCTTAGCGATGAAAAGGATGAAGATACCAACCAACACTATCAGCGTCACAGTACCGATCAGATACACAAGTCCCGTTGTTCTGAAGAGATCTGCCCCGGTGTAGTAGGCGATCCTCTCGTAGGATTTTTTCAGATAAAAAGCACTGATGATAAGTATAATCCATGCCACTATGAGAGCACCGCAGACCCCCCCGATTATCCCCGGGAGAGAATCGGCTACTTCCTCACCACCCTCCGTGGGGAGCGTCCTCGTGGCGGATAGGTGGGATATTCCAACGACAAGGAACACTATTCCCACCAGGGCGACAATGGCAATTATGGAAAGGATAAAGCTTATAAGATATTCTTTGAAGATATCCCTGTCCCTTACCACTTTCGAAATGGTCCATACCGCCAGAAACACCAATACCATACCCACAAGCTGGATTGCTGTGCCACTATAGGGTATGAACGGGTGTAAGTTCCGAAATGGGTAAGGGATAATGCCTCCGATCAATGCCAGCAATGCGCCAATTCCACCGTAAATTCTTGCATCCTTAAGCTCCGGCATGAATGTTAATACTCGACTTTTTACTTAAGTCTTTTTTCTTTTCAGCTCGAAAAAGATGCATAAATCTCTACCGATTTCCTTCTCTCACATATCTAGACCGAACAACCGCTGTTATTCCAACCATTTCACTGGTTTTAAAGGCCTGCTCCCCCCTCAGAATCTCTCCGGTTCCCCCAGTCCCCCGGGGGAGAACCTCTTTTTGAAGAGGAACTTCAGGTTGTTCCATCCGTCTCTCCAGGTGTTGAGCTTCACCTCGCCCTCCCGGGGGCGGTAGGGGACGGAGACCTCCTCAGCCTTCACCTCAGGGTGGCGGAAAGCCTCTATCTTGATCTCCTCCGAGAAGGGCATCCCGTCGGAGGTCAAACGGAGCTTCTTCAAAATCTCTTTCCGGAAGACCCACATCCCGCTCTGGGAGTCGTTCAAGGGCACGCGAAAGAGGAGTCTCGTGGCCGCTTTCAGGATGAAGTTCCCCAGCCGGTGGGTGAAGTTCATTGCCCCCTTCTCCATCTTTCTGAACCTGTCGCAGGTTATGAAATCTAATCCCTCCCCCTCTAGCTTTTCCACCAGCTCCTCAACCATTTCGGCAGGGTAGGTCAGGTCTCCGTCCATGGTGACTATTATCCTCCCGCGGGCCTCTTTGAAGCCGGTCTTGTAGGCCCTGCCGTACCCCCTCCTTCTCTCCATGACCACCCTCGCCCCCTTCTCCTTAGCAATATCAACTGTTCTGTCCGTGGAGAGGCCGTCCACGATTACAACCTCATAGTCCTCTCTTCTGGGAAGCATCTCCAGAACCTTTCCTATGGACCTCTCTTCGTTGAGGGTGGGTATGACCACAGAGACCTTCACATCCTTCCGCTCCGCCATCGGTCCACACAATGGGGCAATTTATATAAAAGTGTCCGCTCTTGGCAGAGCGATGAGCCGCGCCACATCTCTGAGAAATAGGCGGATCTCAATGCAGATGACTGTTCTCCTAGCTTCCATCGCCGGTGTTGTTGGGGTACGCGCTACCTTTCTCATTTATCCCTACTTCTTCTGCCCGGCCTCCCCTGGGGCCGTAGCCGCCTGCCCCATATGGATGATAGAGCACGGTGTACTTGAATCCCACAGGGGGGCGGGAGCGGTTTTCGCATTAATTGGCTACCTGCTGGGGGTGATTCTTCTTCTGGGAGCTCTCTTCGGTAGGGGATCCTGCGGATGGGCCTGCCCCGTGGGCTTCCTCCAGGATGGACTCAAGCACCTCCGCTCCACGCCCCTGAAGAGGATGAAACCCCACCATCTGGCCGTCCTCTCCCTGGCCTTTATCCTGCCGACGCTACTCTACTCCAGCATGGCTCTGGGGTATCTAGCCACCTTTGGCTTCTACATGCTTATCGGCCTGGCCATACATCAGGGGATAAGGAGGAGGAAGTTCTGGGCCTCTCTTCTGCTCACCATCTCCGGTGTGGCCCTCATAGCGCTCTCCGCTCTCCTCCGGGCGGGTGTTGTTGAGGCATACCAGACCTCCCCACGCCCGCTGGCATTTTTCACAAGCGTTGAGTTTACAGGTTTCACAGGGCTCCTTGCCGCTCTCCCGGGGGCCGCCGCCCTCTTTTTAACCTATTGGCGCCGAAGAGCCGGCAGGGACCCCTTCACATTGAAAATGGGAGGGAAGGAGAGGATCGCTAGACCCATAAAGTATGGGATCCTCCTTTCCATAGCCCCCCTCTCCTACGTCACTGGCACGCTGGCCTTCACCGATGTGGACCCTATAGGGGGGCTGGTGGCCACTCTCCCCACACTATTTTACCAGCCAGAGCTCTGGAGGGGCAACCCTACCTTCTTCTGGATCAAGGCCGCTAACACCGGCCTTTTCATGGCCCTCGCCGTCACTGTTTACAGGGGCTGGTGCAGGTATCTCTGTCCCCTGGGCGCCCTCTGGTCGCCCATGAATAGAATCTCTCTTCTCCGTATAGAATTTGAGCCCAAAAGGTGCATCAACTGCGGTCTCTGCGTGAGGTCGTGCCCCATGGGACTCGACCCTCGCGTGCAGGCAATGAGCCTGGAGTGCATTGTCTGCTCGAAGTGCGTTGAGGTATGCCCCACAGAAGCACTGGTTCTAAAATTCGCGGGCAGAAAGCTTACTGAGCGCCCCCTCAGATCTGTAGCAGGGGGTGATGAGGGATGAGGAAGAGGAGGATACTTGTCCTTGTGCTCCTCCTGAGTCTGGGAATATCACTTCTGGCCGCATCCATAATGAAGGATTCCCTCAACAAGACTAGGTCCCTTGTGAGGGTGAAGTGCCTAGGTTGCCTGGGGCTGGACCCGCACAGGGAAGAGGGAGTGGAGCTTTGGGGTGCCTACCCTGAGGGCTATTCCGGTTCTGAGAGCTGGAGGGAGGGAAAAGTGCCGGAGCACCCCGAATGGATCCTCAAAGAACTCGATAAGAAGAGGGTTGTCATACTCTTCTTCTGGGGGGAGGGGTGCGAGCCCTGCAAAAGGCAGTGGGAGGGGATGAGAGACTTAGGGTTTGTGGAAGGGTCGGAGCGGGACGGCAGGATAGCGGAGGGCTACTCGGAGAACATCTCCCTCTACTCCCTTGACGCTGGGGTGCCGGAGTACGGCAAGGTTTATGAGATTTATATACCGCCCCCGGGGGAGGTAGGGGTTCCAATGACCGTGATACTTATCAAGGCTGGAGGGGAGGTTATGTGGTACTCCCGGGTGGGATACTGGGAGCCAGAGGACCTTGTTCTAACCATTGAGGAGATTCTCACCGGAGAGGAGGGGGGGCAAAACGGTTAAATGCTGCTCTTCACTTAACCGGAGTGCCCTCAGGTGATGATGCGATGAAGAAGATATTCAGGGCTTACGACATAAGGGGCGTTTACGGCTCTGACCTCACTGCAGAGCTCATGATGAGGATCGGGCAGGCCATCGGCACTTACGTGAAGAGAGAGATGGGCGGGAGCCGCATCTCAGTGGGGGCAGATATAAGGACCACCTCCGAGCTTCTCAAGAGAGCCCTTGAGGTGGGTCTTCTCTCTACAGGGGTCTCCGTGGTCAGCCAGGGGATAACATCCTTCGGTGTAGCCCTCTTCGGTGGATGGAAGTCCAGGAGCACCCTCTCCTGCTACATAACCGCATCACACCTTCCGCCAGAGTGGAATGGTCTGAAACTCTACTATGAGGACGGCGTAGGCTTTCCCACGGAGGGGATAATGACCATAAGGGATATGGTGCTTGAGGGGGCGGATTTTGAGCACGTTACCTGGATGGACGTGAAACCCGTGGAGGAGAGGCACTTTCTCAATCTCTATACGGACTTCTTTAGAGACTCCTTCCAGCTTGATGGGGATGTGTCCGCAGCGGTTGACTGCGGCTCGGGTGCGACTTCCCTTTCAGCCCCCAAGGTTCTATCCACCATCGGGGTGAAGCTCAGAAAAATCCACTGCGAGGTTGACCCCTTCTTCTCTCAGAGGCCCTCCGAGCCCTCCCCGGAGGTTCTCGGAAACCTCCGTTCTACTGTGCTGAAGGACAGCCTCGATTTTGGAGTGGCCTTTGATGGGGATGGCGACAGGGCGGTGGTTGTGGATGACGAGGGTGCCTTCCTCTCCACGGACACCCTCGCTATAATATTGGCAAGGGACCTCCTCGAAGAGCACGGCAGGGGAATCATTCTAGCTAATGTTGAGTCCTCAAGGGCTATAGAGGACGTCTTGGAGCCCTTAGGTGCGAAGGTGATCAGGATACCGGTGGGCCACACTTACCTCACACAGAAGGCCAAGGAGCTTGGAGCAATATTTGGGGTGGAGAAGAGCGGGCATATGATCATGCCCCAGTACTTCCTCTTTGACGACGCCATGGTGATACCTGCAAGGCTGGCCCAGCTTCTTTCAAGAGGCGAGGAGAAGCTCTCCCAGCTCTCCCGGGAGATTCCCCAGTATCCCTTCAGAAGTATTGCAGTTAACTGCCCGGATGAAATCAAATTCCAGGTGATAGAGAGGCTCAAAGAGAAGTACCTGGGTAAGTATGAGAGGGTGAATACAATGGACGGGGTAAGGGTGGACCTGGAAGAGGGGTGGGTGCTTATAAGGGCCTCCAACACCTCCCCTATAATAAGGCTAAGCGCTGAGGCCAGAAAGCAGCACGTTCTGAAGAAGCTCGTTAAGAACTTCCACGAGGACCTTCTGAAAGCCATAAAGAAGGAGAATGACGGCGGTTGAACTACACCACCCGCTTCTGCTGGCTCCTGTACATCTCAATGAGCTCCTCCACCGTTGTGGCATCCTCCGGTCTTTTGTCATCCCTGTACCTGCCCGTGAACCGGGGGAAGCGCAGGGCTAATCCAGCTTCCTCTTTGAGCACCCCAAAGGCGGCGCTGTGAACGGGAGAAAAAGTAATCTCCGCTCCTATAACCTCCATTACCACTGCCGGGGTGAAATGGATGTCGGGCTCGATCTTGCTCTGCACCCTTGGGTGCCTCCTTTGGAGGCGGTAGGGTTCAAATATATTCGGGAGCCTTTCAAGCTCCTCGTCGGAGAACCCCGTTCCAAGCTTGCACACCGTTTCAAAGCGGTCCTCTTTCGGGTTGTAGCAGGCCATGAGGAGGGCTCCGTAAGTGCCCCCTCTCCTCCCCTTTCCCCAGAAGGCCCCCACTGCAACGAGGTCTAGACTGTCCGTCAATTCACTTTTGTACTCCTTCTTGTATTTTATCCAGAGCCATCCTCTACCTCCTGCGTTGTAGACGGACTTCTCGGTTATGTTTTTAGCCATTATTCCTTCGCATCCCTCCGAGAGGGCACGGGTGAAGAACCTCTCAGCTTCTCTTCTGTCAGAGGTCACGATCTGCCTGCTCAGGGCAATTCTCCTCTCCTCATCCCAATCCTCGTTGATCTGGGGAAAGAGTTCTTTGATGGCCTCCCTTCTCTCCAGAAGTGGCTTTGAGGTCATGTCTCTGGAGTTTGCGTAGAGGCAGTCGAAGAGGAAGACCACTACTGGGAACTCCTCCACCGCCTCCTCTATGCCGTACTTTCTCCCCCTTCTTCGGGACACCACCTGGAAGGGAAGCATCTCCCCTGTGTTCAGGTCTACAGGTACGCACTCCCCTTCCACTATGCCGTTCTCTCCCCGGAAGTATCTCTTCACCACATCCACAACGTCCGGGAACTGCTCTGTAAGCCTCTCTAAGTGTCTTGAATATATCTCCACATGCTCCCCGTTTACGTGAATCTGCACCCTCAGCCCGTCATATTTGTATTCGAATGCCGCTTTCCCCCCCATCTTCTCAAAGATCTCGTCTATGGACTGCAGTCTCTCGGCCAGCATGACCCTCAAGGGTATCCCGGGGGAGGGGTGCATCCTTTTTAAGACCTCAAGCCCCCCCTCCACCAGCCTCCTTGCGATCTCCCCCAAGTCCGGATAGATGTTGTAAGCTCTCTCGATCCTCTGTCTGTTCTCCTCCACCCTCTTTTTGACCTCAACGGCCTTCTCGTATATCCTCTGCAGTGCAGGGCTTCTCTCCTTGCGAAGCCCCTCTATGAGGGCGTATAGGGGGGCGGAGGTCCTCGCTTTGAGGGACTCCACAAATCCATCGCTTCTGAGAGCCACCGGAAGGACCTCGAAGCTCTCTTTGCACATATTCATAAGGTCCTCAAAGCCCTTTTCAAATCTGTAGGAGAGGGCGTCCAGTATTGTCATGTCCGCAATACCCAGTCTCAGCCTCCCGGATACCGTTCTTATGATGTAGCGTGCCTCTAAGGGGACTGCGCTGTTCAAAAGCTCTGCGATGAGCTTGATCTTGAACTCTTGAGACCTCTCCCCCTCCTTCCCGGCGATCTTCAGGAAGTTTCCGTAGACTTTCTTCACCGTGAGAGGTTGGCTGAAGAGGCTCCTCTGCCGCCTCTCTTTGCACATCATCTCAGCGGTCCTTCCCAGGTCCCCCACCCTTTTCCAGGTCCTGTCGATCTCCTCCGGGGATATTCCGTAAGCCAGGGAGATTGCCCTTACTGAGAGCTTGTCCGCAACTCCGAGCTCCAGCCCCGTGAAGGCCGGGGCCACCTCCCCCTGCGTCAGATATATGACCTCTTTTATATCTTCCTTGGAGGTGTTGTTTAAAAGCTCAACGACGATATCGAGCAGTTCCAGGCGCTTTTGGGTCTCCTCCGCTCTGCTGTAGGCTTCAGCAAGAACACGATATAACATCAGGTGTTAAGAGGGGAGGTGGGATTTAAATATTTACTCATGGGGGGACCAGCGACCTTACTACCCTTATGTCGTAGAGTATAGAGAGGAGCTCGTCATGGACGTCAACCACCGGGAGCTGATCAAAGTCTCTTTTAAGCATGATCTCTGCGGCCTCCCATAAGGGCTTCTTCCTGAAGACCGTAACCACATCCTTGTTCATGAACTTCTCCACAGGCTCTTTGGGAAGGTGGACCTTTGCCTCCTGGAAGTAGAGGTTCATGACGTTCCGCAGCCCCTCCCAGCTCCACTCGTCCTCGTCCTCGCTTATACCAAGCTTCGTTAGGGAGATGCTCTCCCGGAGATATTCTATGTTGAAGAGGTCTCTGTCGGTGATCATACCGCAGATCTCACCATGTTCATCCAGAACCGGCATGGCGAAGACCCCCGAGAGGTTGATCATCTTTGCCGCCACATTAGCAGGGGTGAGCTTGAATATGGTGAAACACTGCTGCTCCATGTACCTCTCGACGGGCTCGTCAATCTTTCTTTTCACAACAACTTTTAGGAAGTCGGTGGGAGTGAGTATTCCCACAAGCTTTCCGTTTTTCACCACAGGAAGTCTTCTCGCGTTGTTCTCCACCATGATCTTGGCTGCCCTCTCAACAGCGGTGCTGGGCGAGACTTTCGGGGGATCCCACCTCATCACAATGGCCACTTGCTCCTCTTGGGGGTGGGAGAAGAAATCCTTTCTGGTTACGATGCCAAGAACTCTACCCTCCTCATCCACCACGGGCAGGCCCGTCTTTTTATACTTCACCATAAGGCGAAGGACGTCAGCTCTGGTGGTGGGAAGAGTGGCTGCTATGACGTTCTTTGTCATTATACTGGAGACGTTCATGGCGAACCCTCTGGTGGAAGGGAGCTTGACCCTAAACAGCAGTTCCGATTTAAATCTTTTCCTTCTAGAACACCCTTTTGAAATCAGACAGGGTCCTTTTTCACTTGGTCGTTAGGTTTATTATCATCCTTCTGTATGGCCCGCCCCAGCAAAACGTGGACGGTGCAGTCCCATGCATGGCACTGAGCTCGAAGAGATATCAAGGAAGGAGAGATACCTCTTCAAGAAGAAACTGGATGAGCTTAAAAGGTATCGTGGGAGGGGAACGGAGCTCATATCTCTTTACATCCCTCCAACCAAGCAAATCTCAGATGTGGCCAACTATCTTAGAGACGAGTACTCCCAGTCCATGAATATAAAGTCCAAGAGCACAAGGAAGAATGTCACCTCCGCCATAGAGTCTATATTGTCCAGGCTGAGAACGATGAAGAGGGTTCCGGAGAAGGGAATAGTCTTCTTCGTGGGACATGTACCCAAGGGGGCAGACCAGACCACCATGGTGGTGAACATAATCGAGCCCATAAAGCCCATATCTATATTCCTCTACAGGTGTGATTCAGAGTTCTTCCTTGACCCGCTTTATGAGATGGTAAGGGAGGAGAGGGTGTACGGCCTCCTTACAATAGACCGCTCGGAGGCCACCATTGGCATACTCCACGGCAACCGGATAGAGGTGGTGGACAACATTCAGTCCCTTGTGCCCAGGAAGCACGGCAGGGGTGGGCAGTCGGCAAGGAGATTCGAGAGGCTCATCGAGCAGGCAGCACATGAGTTCTTCGTCAAAGTGGGAGAGAGGGCCTCCAACACATTTCTCTCACTGGATAACCTGGAAGGGATACTTATCGGAGGCCCCGGGGCTACAAAAGAGTATTTCGCGGAGAAGAACTACCTCCATCACGAGCTCAAAAAGAAGATTATCGGCCTGGTGGACACGGGATATACCGATGAATACGGTTTAAGGGAGCTTGTGGAGAAGGGTCAGGAGTTCCTTAAAGGCGCCGAGCTCCTCAAAGAAAAGCAGCTTATGGAGCGCTTTCTCAAAGAGGTCAAGAAGGAGGATGGGGGTCTTTACGTTTACGGAGAAAAGGAGGTCCTCCAAGCGCTTCAGGAGGGCGCCGTGGATATCCTGCTAGTCTCCGACGGCCTCCGCACCAAGATCTACACCCTCAAGTGCAAGATGTGTGGCGATGAGACGGTGGTCAGGGTGGACGAGGAAAAGCTCCCGGAGATGAAGTGCAAGATGTGCGGCGGACCCCTGGAGGTTATAGATTCAAAGGATTATGTGGAGGTCCTCTCGGAGAAGTGCGAGGAGTTCGGCACAAAGCTTGAACTCATCTCTGATAACTTCCAGGAGGGGGAGATCCTCCTGAAGGCCTTTGGGGGGATCGCTGGAATTCTCCGTTACAGGAGATGATCACTCCTCTCCCAGCCGGTATATCCTTATACCCCCGCCCATGCTATCCTTTAAGGGAGCTGCCCCCTCCCCCCTTCTCACGCTCTCCTCCAGGAGCTTGAGAAGCTTCTCATCGTAGGAGTTCCTCATCATCTCGTCCCTCCTCCTCTCCTCCACCCACCTCTTTATGCAGCTCCTTATCACCTCGGAGGCGTTAAAGTTGTTCTCTCTGCAGATCTCAAAGAACTCGTTGGCTACTGGGGCGAAGTCATGAGTGATAATTATGTGCAGAGCGTCCCCGGGGCGGTAGATCTTCTTCTCTCCTCTGGGGCTCCTGCCCCTTCGCCGTCCCTTTTCAGTATCCTGCGGGGCCACCATGGAGAGGCAAATGATTCATCTTTTATGAAGATATCCTATTATATATGCCGACCTTTAGGGGTGATGGATGGCTAAGAAGAGCAGAGCTCCACTAGGCCAGAACTTCCTTGCGGACTCCTACTACGCATCAAGAATGGTCAGTCTGGTAAAGGTACGCGAAGGGGAGAAGGTTGTGGAGGTGGGCCCTGGAGAGGGGTCGCTGACACGCTGGCTCGTGAAGCGGGGGGTGAGGCTGACCGCCATAGAGGTGGACCCCCGCCTGGCTGCTACCATCAGGGAGAGGTTTGCTGGGAAGGTGGAAGTGAAGGTGGCAGACGTCCTTGATATGGATTTCTGCGAGCCTCCCCTCGCCGGGAGCACAGTGGTTTCCAATCTCCCCTTTTACATAACCTCCCCCTTTCTATACAGAATGATCGAAACGGTGAAGATTGAAGGGAAGGTTTTAAGGAGCTGCTGGAGGGGGGCTTACATAACCCTCCAGAGGGAGGTTGTGGAGAAGATCCTCCCCGGGGAGGAGTGGAGGTGCTTCAGCAGGCTGGGGGTCCATCTCAACATGAGGTTCGAGATAGAACCCCTCCTTGAGATACCGCCGGACGCCTTTCGCCCCAGACCTCAGGTTAGCTCTGTCTTCGTGCGGTTCACCCCTAGAGAGACGCTACTGGCGGACCCCGGGGACCATGCTCTGTTCGACTCCCTTCTGAGGAGAGTATACGCCAGGAGAAGGAGGAAGATGAGGAACACCCTCCTCGGCTTTCGATCCCTTTCGAAGGAGGGGCTGGAAAGGGCCCTGGGAGAGCTGTCCTGGACCCTTCAGAAACGTCCAGAGGAGGTGTCCCTCATGGTCCTTGCGGAGATATCGAAGAGGATATATGACCATTTTGAAGAGCAGAAGATTAAATATAGGATATAAATTCGGTTTTGTTCAAAGGCTAAAGGGGCACGTATCATGACGGACGGCGAAGGCTTCTATTCCATCTGCGGGATATGCGGCAAGGGCAGACTGATACCGGTGGCCATGCTTGAGACCCAGGAGGGTCGCCTAGTGAGATATCGGTGCACCAATCCCGACTGTAACGTGAGATTCGACCAGCACGGCTATGAGAGGTATGACCCCGAGAAGCAGGACTGGGTTCGGCTATGATATGGGAGGACACAGAGCTTCTGTCTCTTATCCCCGGGCCCGTTCTCAACTGGGCCCTTCTTACTGAGGAGAAACCCCGGCTGAAAAGCAGACTCCCCATCTGCAGCCACTGCCACAGGCCCATAAAAGGGAAGGTCTACCAGATAGGTGAGCTGCAGTTTGACGAGTTCTGTTACTCCCTTCGTTTCTCCCTCAAGCTTGATGGGGCGAGGGCGCGAGGTGCCCCTCAACCATCTCCATGGACAGAATGACTATATCGTCAACGGGATGGTCCTTAAGGAGAGGCCGTCTCATCCCGTAGGTCTCGGCGGAGGCAATTCTTCTTACGGTGTCCATGCCTTCTATGACTACACCGAAGACCGCATAGGAGCCGTCAAGCTGATGCTGAGGTCCGTCGCATATGTAGAACTGTGAGGAGGCGGAGTCGGGGTCCTGGCTCCTTGCCATGCCCACTGCGCCGTCGACGTGGGTGAGGCTCTCGTTGATCTCAAGAGGAATGGTCTCTTCTGAACCGCCCCACCCATCGTTATAGGGGTTGTTATCCTTGCTGTTGGGGTCCCCTCCCTGAATGACGAAGTCGTCTATCACTCTGTGGAACTTGGTTCCGATGTAGAACCCCCTCTTCACGAGCATTTTGAAGTTGTCTGTTGTTATGGGAGCCCCCTGGTCGTAGAGCATTATCGTGAAGGAGCCATAATTGGTGGTCACCTCAACTGTTGTGTTTACATAAACCATCCTCTCCCCTGCGGCCGCAGGCGGGCTGGAGGGCCCCTCATCCCTGGCGGCCTTTGCCCAGATAAGGGCCGGCAGAAGGAGGATCACTAAAATTAGAATGCTCCATTTCAGACCCTTGACCTCACGCATACGTTCCCATATCGGAGGGGGGATATTTATCCCTTTTCCAACACCACCCAACATTTTTATACAGACGTCTTTTTACCTGTTGTGGTGAGGCCATGCCCCCTATGAAGGTAGAAAACATTCTTGTTGAGACCCGCCTCACAGGCGAGCTTGACTTTCAGCTCGCTGGCTCAAGGCTTGATATGGCACGGTATCAGCCGGAGGTCTTCAGGGGACTTATCTACGAAACCCACCTCCCCCGGGGGCTGGTTTTCATCTACGAGACTGGAGTTGTCAAGGTCTTTGGAGTGAAAAGCCTCAAAGGGGCCCAACAGATCCTTGCTATACTTAAGGAGAAGTTGGCCGGGGCGGGGTTTGACGTATCTTTCGATGAGGACATGAAGATACTCAACGTAATCGCATCCGTCAGGTTGAGGGGAGAGGTCTCCCCCAAGAAGATACTTCAGATCCTGGATAAGGATTCCATAGACTACAATCCCAAGGCCTTCCCGGGGATTGTCTACACAGTCAGTCCCAAGGTGAAAGTTCTCATCTTTACAGAGGGACTCCTGGTCTGCTACGGCACGGAGAGCTTCGCCGACGCCTCCGCCATTTTGGATAGTCTCTCCGAGGCGCTGGAAGGGGCCACCTGATGTCTTGGGATGGACCTGTGGTGGACACTCATTTTCACCTGGACATAATAAATAGAGGGTATGATGCAGTGAGAAGGTTCAGAGAGGCTGGGGGCACCCATCTCGTACTCGTTCATAAGCCCCTTTTTACCCCGCTACCCTCAAGTGGGGAAGAGTTTCAGCGCCGCTTTGGGGAGACCTTGAAGATGGCCCAGGAGGTGGAGAGGATGCTTGAGGGGGTTTGGGTGGTGCTGGGAATACACCCCGTTGTTGCGGTAAAGCTCCGGAAGGAGTTGGGTACGGAGAGGGCTATATCTCTTTTGGAGGAGGGGGTGAAGGCTCTCGGGCAGGCGATAGAGGAGGGTGGCGGGAGGGTTGTGGCCGTGGGTGAGGTGGGCAGACCACACTTTCCTGTGGACGAGGCCACCCAGGAGGTCACTGACCATCTCTTTGGGCTCCAGACAGATCTGGCGAGGGAGAGGGGTCTTCCCCTTGTCCTCCACACGGAAGGATGGCCATCGAAGAAGGACATCTTCACCCTCCTGAAGGGGTTCCTTGAAGGGAGAGACTTCCCCGCTTCAAGGGCTGTGAAGCACTTCTCCGGAGGGAAGGCTGTTGGGGAGGCCCTGAGGGAAGGATTCCGCGTCTCCGTGGTGGCACGGGAGAAGGATGTGAAAAGAGCTCTTATTGAGTCCCCCGGGGGGGAGTTCATGCTCGAGTCAGACTACCTTGACGACCTCCAGAGGCCCGATAAGGTGATTCCCCCCGACCAGATTCCCCGCCTTGTGAGGGAGCTTTTCGAGAGAGGAACCTTCACCCAGGAGAACCTTCAGAGGGTGATGGTGGACTTGCCCCGGGAAGTCTACGGCCTCCCCTTGGACTGAACCGTTGGCCCCCTGGGATTTCTCAATATGTTTTTATATCATTTCACAATTAAATAGTGCCCGGACTAAGCTGACTCTTTTAGAGGCGATGACCATGCGAAAGAACGATACAAATTCTGGTAGTGGGTTTTATAGCGGCCTGATCTTCCTCACAACGGTGCTTCTGCTCTTCTCCTCTCTTCCGGCCGCGGCAGCTCCGGTTGAGATGATGGAGCCAAAAAGCCGCTCACTGGGTGCCTCCACGGGAGACCTTTTCGGCACTGTTATACGTGCCGACGGGGATCTGAACGGCGATGGGATCACCGACGTGGTCATTGGAGCCCCAGGTGCTGGGGGAGGTGATGGAAAGGTCTACATCTACATCTCCCCCTCGCAGGGGATTACTTCTTTCAGCCCCTCAAGCGCCAATTGTGTCATATCGGGAAACTCCTCCCAGAGTGGTTCCTTCGGCGCATCCATCTCCTTCCGTGAGGATATAAACGGTGACGGAAGGAAGGACTTGGTCATCGGGGCGCCTGGGGAGGACATGGTGTACATCTTCCTTGGCAGGCTTCTTTACACCTCCACATTAGGTGTCTCCGACGCCGATTTGGTATACTGCGGTCCAAACGGCTCAAAGTTCGGTGAGAGCGTGGATATATCAAAGGACTTCAATGGTGATGGCGACCCGGATGTGATAATAGGGGCACCCGACCTTCAGGTCTTCATATTCGGAGACCAGGGACCGGGGTATTACCCCGTGGGTGCTGCCCTCATATTCACAAACGCCTCCAACCACCTGAGCCTCTACAGTGGCGAGTCGGTAAGTTATACCATGGCTGACGTAAACTTGACCGGGGACAGCGGCAACGTGGACTTCGGGGAAGTCGTGGCGGGGGTGGGTGATATAAACGGTGATGGCCTCAACGACACCGCTGTGGGGGACCCCGGCTACTCCTCCGGGGCTGGTGGGGTCTTCATAATGTACGGCAGGAGTTTCTTTGACCAGGACAACTACACCACCCCACAGCTCCTTCTCCTTAAAGGGAGGAGCTCCTCCCGCTTCGGGAGCTCCATCCTGCCCCTTGGGGATGTGGCAGACACACCCGAGGACGACCTCCTGGTGGGAGCGCCCAACGATTACAACCTCACAGGGGCCGCCTACATGTTCTTCGGGAGCACATCCTTCACCTCAGTCGACCTCTCCACGGGCTCGGCCTCCGTGACCTTCATGGGCAATGACACGGGGGACAAGTTCGGCACAGCGCTTGCCTTCACAGGGAACTTCACTGGTCAGGGCCTTGGGACAATATTCATCGGCGCCCCGGGGAGGACCGAGGGGGGAGTGAGCGGGAGGGGGGCTGTTTACGGTTTCTACGGTCCCTTCACCTCCTCTCAAGAGAGGGCCTCGGATGCGGATACATACTACTTGGGAGAGACATCCTCTCAGGCCTTGGGCTCCTCCCTTGGTGCGTATGATAGACCAGGTGTGGACTGGGCACTGGCCGGCTCTCCGTCCCACAGCTCTGGCACCGGTATAGTCATTGCACTTGAGAGAAATTACCTGCCCCGCGTTGGCGGGCTTTTCATCAACCCCCCAGACAAGGGGAACCGGGATACAGTATTCACCATTCAGGTAGTTTATCAGGACAGCGACGGCGACCCCCCTGAGTACGTGAGGCTCCACATATACTCAGACAGCTCCGGCACTGAGGAGCTTATTCCACCAATCAATATGGCTCGGAAGAACTCCACCTCACCGCACTATGAGGTTGGAGAGCTGTACGAGGTGAGGACCACTCTTCCCAACTCCATAACACCGGACAATGATCAGAAGAAGCTCTATCTTGCCGTGGAGGCCAAAGCTCAGAGAGGGTCCGTCACCCCGGTTTTCTCCCACCGGCCGCCCCTTCTCAAGATGGGCCCCTATGTGGACGCTCTACCTCCCGCCCCCGTGACCACACTTCAGGCATACACTGAACCCGCCACCTCCTGGGACGATGAGGGGAGAATAAAGCTTTACTTTGAATTCCCTGCAGAGAACGTCTTCAACGGAACGGAGGTGGGGAAGGTCAGTAGGCTCATTGTGAAGATGAGGCACAATGAGAACATAACGGAGGAGAACTGGGAGGATGAGAACACCACAACGGTCCTGGACCTCACCGGAGAGAGCATCCTTGACCCGGGAAGCATGAACTCGGAGGGCTATCTTCTAGGGCCGGAGCATGGACTTCTCCCGGGCGAACTCTATTATTTCGCCATAAAATCCTACGACGATGTGGGCAACGAGGCCCCCCTATCCAACATAGCCTCTGCTAAGGCGGGTAAGTACTGGGATACTGTGGCCCCTCAGCCGGTGACCATTCTCGATGCGAGGGATAGGCCCAACGACTTCGGAGGAGTAGCGGAGCTCGAATGGGAGCCTGTTGGTCCTGCGGACATACGTGATTTTAAGGAGTACAGGATATACGTGAGGTCAGAGTACTTCAACAACGTGGAGAACTACACGCCGGAACTTGTCATTGAAGACCCCTCCGAGACGACGGCGGAGATAACCACCGCCGACGGCGGACAGCCCCTGCAGAACGGAAGGTTTTACTGGTTTGCGGTGATGGCGGTTGATGTTTTCGACAACTACAACCCTCATGTGACCCCATTCGGACCGGTAAGGATCAAGAACGACAGCGACGTCCCGCCCCCCATCGTGAGGAACCTGCGGGGGTACGACACCCCAGATGATGAAGGTGGGGCCGTGACGCTTGAATGGGATTACTTCTCGGTGGATGACTTCCTTCTTTACTACGTGTGGGTCTCCACAAGCCCCATAACCGATATATCAAAAGCAGAGCTCTTCACAACAATACCACATCTTGAAAACCATTCGGTGGTGGTGAACAAGTACCTGGGAGTCCCACTTCAGCCAGGAAGAGCCTACTATTTCGCTGTCACTGTGATGGATTTCAACGAGAAGATGAACACCACCCTCACGGACAACAACACCGCCGGCCCCATATACGCCTTTGACAACACCGACCACACCCCGCCAACCACACAGGTGAAAGGAGTGACCCTAAGCGACACCCCGTTTGACAACGGCGGCTCTCTAGACCTCTCCTGGATCGCCTCCTACGAGGTGGCGGACTTCTGGAAGTACAGAATATACCTCTCGGACGAGCCAATAACCACCGTCTCCGGGATGGAACCATTAATTGAGATTTACGAGCAGTCGAAGAGCTACTATCAGATAACCACTTTTAGGGGGGAGAGGCTTGTGGACGGCAAACCCTACTGGGCCGCTGTGACCGTTGTGGACTGGAACGACAATGAGAACACACTCCTCGATATGAACAACACCGCCGGCCCGGCAGAGCCCATAAACAACAGCGATACCATACCTCCGCCGAGACCGGAGGGACTTGAGGTGCTCTCTGTGGGCTACAACTTCATTAACGTCTCCTGGTACCCCATGACTTTTGAAGATGTACCTGATTTTAACTACTATCTTGTCTCCTACCGTGTCAAAGGAACGAAGAGGGTCTACGAGACGCAGGTTCCGAGGAGGTCGCAGAACTGGGCCAACATAACAGGGCTTCAGAGGGGTAAAAATTACGTGATAAACGTCTCCATCGTCGATGACAACGGGAATCAGGGCCCCTTCTCGGAGAGCATTGAAGCCTGGACGCTTGGTATAAACCAGCCGCCTCACACGGTTGAGATATGGATTCTGCCTGACAACAGAACAGTATTTGAAGCTGGAGATACCATAACCTTCATCGCCCACGCCGAGGACGACTACACAGACCCGCTTTTTCTGGAGTACTTCTGGAATATTACCACACCGGATGGGAAGTACCTCACCTTCTCTGAAAAGATTGTGACCCGATCATTCACCAAACCCGGCAAATATACTGTGACGCTCTATGTGGTGGATGAAGAGGGCTTGCGCTCGGAGAACGTCACTTTGAAGATAACCATCAAGGAACCAACAGGCGTGACGCAGAGAGATTATGGCCCCTATATCCTAGGGGGCCTCATCGCCGCTGTGGTGGTGGCCGCAGCGGGCTTCTTCCTCTTCGGAAAGAGGAGCAAAGAGAAGATTGAGCTTGAAGAGCACGTAAAGAGATTTGTAGAGGAGCGCAGAAGGATAAAGGAAGACGAACCATACATCTACCCGGGGATACCCACATGGACGTGTTCGTGCGGAAAGACCACCGTTCCCATAAACGATAGCGCCACTTGCGACGTCTGCTTTGACTCCTTCGAGGGGGTCCCTGTGGAGCAGATAGACCAGTGGCTTGAGGAGCACAAGGAGATTCTGGATAGCATGAGGATCAAGGTACCTGAGGAGTGGCCTGGCTCTGAGAGGGCTGTTGAGATCGCGGAGAAGGCGAGACGGGAGAGAATAAGGAGGAAACTTGAGGAGCTCATGAAGAGCCTAAGCCTCACCCCGGAGATACTTAAAGAGCACGGGGTGGAGCTTGAGGAGTGGGAGATGCCCCGGGAGGAGAAGCCTCCGGAGCAGCCCCCGGCTGCCGCGGCCCCACCCGCGGCCCCCCTCCAGCCCAGACCCGTTCAGCCCAAACCTCTCCAGCCCGGGGCCCAGCCCCCCCGCCCCCCTGCTCCACCTAAGCAGCCTGAACAGAGCTGATCCGCTGCAGCAAGGAAAAAAGTAAATAACAAATCGGCAAATGGGGTGGTGGATGGTCAGCATAGAGGAGCAGATACGGGCCATAGAGGAGGAAATCCTTCGCACACAGAAGAACAAGGCCACTGAACACCACATAGGCAAGCTGAAGGCAAAGCTGGCCCGCCTCAGGGCTGAGCTTGAAAAGAGTCATGCCAAGAAGGGGGGAGGATATGGTTTTCAGGTTAAGAAGGAGGGCGACGCCACGGTGGCCCTCGTAGGCTACCCCTCCGTGGGGAAGTCCTCCCTTTTGAGGTTGCTCACGGGGAGAAGGAGCGAGGTGGCGGACTACCCCTTCACCACCCTGACAGTAATCCCCGGGATTATGAAGTATCGGGGAGCTAGGATACAGATTCTTGACCTTCCGGGCCTCATTGAGGGCTCTGCGGAGGGGCGCGGGAGGGGAAGAGAGGTCACCTCCATGGTAAGAGCATCGGATTTGGTTCTCCTTCTAGGCGACATCTATCAGAGCGATTTCACAGCCCTTCGCAACGAGCTTTACAGGATGGGCATAAGGCTTGACAGAAGGCCCCCCGAGGTCAAGTTCGAACCCCGGGACAGAGGAGGTCTTCTCATTCTGAGCACGGGCCGGATAGAGAGTGAGCTAGAGGAGTCTCTGAAGGAGATGGCTCGGGCCTTTGGCTACATCAACGGAGCCTTCGTGGTGCCTAGGAATATAACTGAGGAGGAGTTTTTGGACTTTCTGGCGGGGAACAGGGTATACATACCTTCCCTTGAGGTGGTCAACAAGATAGACCTGCTGGGCCCCGATAATAAGGCGGAGACTGTGGAGAGGCTGAAGGGGGAAGGCAAAAATCCTATCTCCGTAGTTACTGGGGAGGGGATTGAGGAGCTTAAGGCCCTCATCTTCGATAGACTCTCCCTCATGAGGGTCTATCTTAAGCCCAGGGGGGGCGAGGTGGATTACTCCGAGCCGATGATACTTAAGAGGGGCGCCACCGTCAGAGAGGTCTGCCAGAGGCTCCACAGGGATTTTGTTGAGAGGTTCATGTACGCCGAGGTCTGGGGGAGGTCGGTGAAGTTCAGCGGCCAGAAGGTGGGCCTGAACCACCCTCTTGAAGACGAGGACGTGGTGAGAATTGCCATTGGGAAGAAGAGCACCTAAGGGTTAAAAGTAAAATAGAGGAGTCCGTTAAGCAGCATAAGGAGGCAGGCAGATGAAGATCCTCCCCGGGACAACCAACATGCTTCTTTCGGAGAGGCTGAGTCAGTGCCTTGATGCCCCACTTCTCCACAGGGAGATCAAGCGCTTCCCCGATGGAGAGGCCTACGTCAGGCTGCTTGAGGATGTGAGTGGAGAGGATGTGGTTACAGTCCAGTCTACCTACCCGGACGAGAGGATAGTGGAACTCTTCCTGATGGTAGACGCCTTGAGAGAGGCTGGAGCGGAAAGGATACGCTTGGTGATACCCTATTTCGGCTACGCTAGACAGGACAGGGTCTTCCAGGAGGGGGAGGCCCTCTCAGCCCGGGCACTGGCTAGAAGGATAGAGGTGGACGTCGACGAGATTTACACAGTGAACCTCCATAAGGAATACATAACGAAGTATTTCTCCAGGGCCGAGGTCCACCACCTCTCTGTGATGCCCGAGCTCGGCCTCTACCTGGCTGAGAGGGGCGCCGAGATAATATTCTCCCCTGACAAGGGGGCCCTTCCCTATGCTAGGGAGGCGGCTGAAGCGGCCAACCTCCCCTATGACCACCTGAACAAGAGAAGGATAGACTCCGAGACGGTGGTCATAGAGCCTGCAGAGGCGGTGGTAGTGGGGAAGGTGGTGGGCATCGTAGATGACATCATAGCAACAGGCGGGACCATAAGGACGGCCCGAGAGCAGCTTTTGAGGCAGGGGGCCGAGGAGATTTATGTAGCTGCTGTGCACGGACTCTTCACCGGAGGGGCCATCGAGAAGTTCCGTTCCGCCGGTGTGGATGTAGCCGTCACAGACACCATTCAGACGCCGCTTAGCAGGATAAGCGCTGCTGGGGCTATCTGCAGGGCGCTGAAGGAGAGGGGATGATATGGAGCTGCCAGATGTCCAGTCCGAGAGGCCTCTCAAAGGCTTCAAGCTCACCCGTGTGGGGATCTCCGGGGTGAAAAAGAGCGTTTTGATTAAAAGACCGGGGAGGGATGTGAACCTCATTGCTGAGTTTTCGGTCTCTGTCAACCTTCCATCTACCTTGAAGGGCTCGCACCTCTCCAGGAATATTGAGGCGATCTGCGAGGTTGTGGATTCCTCGGTGAGGGATCCCGCACCATCCCTTGAGGGCCTGGCAGTTAGAATCGCTAGAGAGCTTCTGAGAAGGCATGATTATGCCACCTTCGCCGAGGTCAACATAGCGGCGGACTACTTCCTCAACAGAGGAACCCCGGACGGAAGGAGCTCCCAGGAGAGATACGGTCTCTTCGCCAGGGCGAGGTTGCAACAGGAGGGGGGTGGAAGGAAGATGATCGGGGTGGAGGTGGTGGGGATGTCCACCTGCCCCTGCGCCCAGGAGGGAATAAGGGCGCTTCTCAAAAGGGAACTTGAGGAGGGGAAGGCCCCGAAGGAGGTCATGGAGAGGCTCCTTGAGCTCCCTGTCCCCACCCACAACCAGAGGAACAGAGCATATCTATCGATAGAGACAGACCTTGGCCAGGAGGTGGAGGCGGATGAGCTGATAGAGATCGCTGAGGAGTCCTTCAGCTCCCCCACCTATGAGTTTTTAAAGAGGATGGGGGAGGCGAGGATGGTCCTTGGGGCCCACCGCAATCCCCGCTTTGTGGAGGATGTGGTGAGGGAGATGCTGAGGAGGGTTCTTGAGAGGTACCCCCACCTCCCCGGGGACACCGTTGTGTGTGCAAAATCTATAAGTGAGGAATCCATACACAAACACGACGCCTTCGCCGAGAGGCTGACTACCTTAGAGGAGCTGAGGAGGTAGGGAGTTGGAGAAGAGTGCATTTCCCAACACGCTTCTTATACCCACTGCAGGGACACTGCCTGCAAAAGAGAGAGGTCAGTACCTGGTGGAGATAGCCCGCCGACTAAGGGCCAGAATATATGCTGTGCACGTGGTTGAGGAGGGAGCCAGTCCCCTTAAGGTGGCCGATGGGGAGGAGGCCCTTGAGGTGATAAAGGAGTATGCGGAGAAGGCAGGGATTCCCGTTGAAACCTATACCCTCAAAGGGGACATAATAAAGAACCTGGTGGAGTTCGCCAGGGAGAAGGATGTGGACCTCATTCTGGTGGGGTCCTCCGAGGGCAGAATAATAGCTGACTGGATACGCAAGGATCTTGTAAAGACCTCCCCCATTCCCGTTGCGATAGTACCCTATGACTTCTCACTCCTGCTCTGATCTGAGCCCCGGGCGGTCTATTTAGGGGGAGAAAGGATTTATAGAGTAATTTAAAATTGCTTTTAAAATTTGAAATCTTCTCCTGCAATCAGGCTGGAGAGAGGTTCCCCAGGAAATACATTCTGACAGCACTGGTCCGCTTCTCCTTCCCTTGCCTCCTTCACTGGAAGGGGAGCTTTCGGGAGTGAGCCCCGCTTGCTCATGCAACCCTCCGGAGGGGTTGGGGTTCTTTGAGGATAGCGGCAACTCCAGATGTTTGATAGAGGTAAGCCAGATGGAAGAGAGCTCCCAATGAGATGTTGTGAAGTTTAGGAAACCTTTATAAAACAAGAAGCTGTAAAGCACTTGTTTTTAACTGTTCTAAGTTAGGTGATATATATGGGCAAAATTGAAAAAAGGAAATTATGTACGGCAGTGTTTTTGGCCATTCTTATGGCTCTCACAGCCTTTGTGGTCATGGATGGGAGAGGGCTTACGAGATTGCCTCCAATCCCATCCGACTACCACCCCGCCG
>Ga0164318_10000374_pt1 | contig 32879 bp, 25 predicted proteins | sample GuaBasSedimGuay9_FD_113734 | JGI IMG/M metagenome (GOLD analysis project Ga0164318, IMG submission 113734) | Subseafloor sediment microbial communities from Guaymas Basin, Gulf of California, Mexico - Guay9, Core 4571-4, 0-3 cm | ecosystem: Environmental > Aquatic > Marine > Hydrothermal vents...
CAAGGAAAAAATACAACCTATAACCTATCTACTCTGAGACTATCCTATCTATTTTACTGATAATCCAGAGTTTTTCACCAACTATCATTGAACAATTATCGTATCATCTCCTTTTTTGCAACATGTAAAGTAAGCCCCGATATGCCCTCTACTATTATTTCATCATTTTTATCTATGCGGTTTTTTGATGCCGCATCCCATATTTCACCGTGGACCCGCACTTTACCTTTTTTGTGTATTGTGCTTAAAGCAATGCCTTTTTCCCCTATCAACCCTTCTTTTCCCGCTTTAGATTTTTGACGCTGCGCTTTTATAGCTTTTCCTACAACAAACAACAGTATAGCCGAGATGGATACTATAACAGGAATAAACACCTTAAAAGATACCCTTGTAAACAAAGGCTGATTAAAAAGCATAATAGAACCAAAAAACAGTGCGGTTATTCCTCCCAATGTAAATATACCGAATGTCGGAGTAAAGCTTTCTATAACTAAAAATATTATACCCAGTATTATAAGAATAAAACCAGCGTAATTTACAGGCATTACGCTAAATGCATAAAGAGCAAGTATAACACATATTAAGCCTGCTATTCCCGGCAGGCCAAAACCGGGGTGGGTAAATTCGACAATTAATCCCAAGAAGCCCAGAGTAAAAAGAAGATAGGCGATGTTAGGGTCAATTACTGTGTTGAGTATTTTTTCTCTTATCGTTAAGGGAATATTTTCTATGTTTGTCTTATTTATTTTAATATTAACCTTGCCTTTTGCAGTGGTGACAGTTTTTCCATCGATTTTAGTAAGCAGCTCGTTCAGATTCTGGGCAGCTACGTTGCATATTTTTTTGTTCAAAGCTTCCCTCTCGGTTATAGACACGCTTTCTTTTATCGCGTTTACGATAAAATTAACCGGCCTATTCCTTTCGTCAGCTATAGTTTTTGCCCATGCGATGGTATCACTCATTATTTTTTCTTTAACATTTTTACTCAATTTCCCCCAGCTTCCGCCTCCAACCACAGGATGAGCAGCTCCTATATGGGTTGAAGGGCTCATTGCGATAATGTTAGAGGCATAGCTTATAAAGACTCCAGCGCTTGCCGCCCTTGCTCCTTTGGGTGCTATATAGGTAATAATAGGAACAGACGAGTTTAGAAAAAGCTTTACTATTTCTTGAGCAGATTTAAGCAGTCCACCCGGCGTATCCAGCTTGAGGATAAAAACCGCGTTTTCTCCCTCTGCTTTCTTTAACCCGCGTCTTATATATTCATAAGTTAAGGGATTAATAATATAGTCTTTTACGGATACTATCTTTACGCCGCCGGACGAGGTAATTGGTTTTGAAGGAGAGGCAAAAGATACTTTTTGTGCGGCGCTTGAAATAATTACAGCCAGAAGAATATTTATAACATTAGTTTTCATGAGCATTATTATAATATCAAAAAAACAAAGATAATAAAACAATTTTGTTTGACAATGTTTCAAAAGGTAAATAGAATATGAATATATTTAGCACTTGCATAACAGGTGTTTGGCTAGGAGTAAGAAGCTTTCTGTTTTTTCCTATCAGCTGTGAGCCAAAAACTATGAGCTTCTTTATGTCGATTCTTCCTATGAGCTGCGAGCTATGAGCTATCTACGGCCCCATCGTCTAGCCCGGTTTAGGATGCGTGGTTCTCAGCCACGAGACACCGGTTCAAATCCGGTTGGGGCTGCTTTTTATTTTTATGGTGGCAGGTATGGCATCAACCTGTGGTTCCCCCGTGAAATTCGCTTCGTTCATTAACGGGGCTTAATTCGGCTAAGAGTTTTGTCCCAATTCTCCCTAGGTAACCCCGACCTTTCCATATTTTTCAGGTTAACCCTGGAAGGAGAGAGTCTGATTATAGATAGGGGTTTTGAGGCTGTGCCTGAGCAGAATGAGAAAATCGCTTCTTTAGAATTTGCGAATAATTCTTGACATTACTTCAGAAATTTTTTTCTTGCAAACTTACTTATATTATGGTGAAAAGTAAATATAATAATGTATATCATGAGTAGTAAGAAAGGGGGGTTGATGGAAGAAAAAGGATTAATTATGAGCATAGCGTTGTTTTTTATTTTTTCCCTTTGCGGCTGTGATAACTTTTCTTTCACAAAGAAATCGGCACAAAGAACCAAAAAATCGGCGACAACTACCCCTGTTGTTACAGGGACAATTATAGCGAAAGTGAATAATTACCCTATTACGTTGGAAGAATTAAACAAAGAGGTGAAACGTTATAATGAAACAGTTCTCAAAGATAAGCCGGAGATGAAAATAAATACTCCTGAGAAAAAGATAGCTTATTTAAAGGATGAAATGGTAAGGCGCATCCTTATATACCAGGAAGCTCTGGATAGAGGGTTGGATAGGAATCCCGACGTGCGAAAGGCTCTGGAGCAGACCAAACAGCAGCTGCTTATTTACAAGTTAATTGAAAACGAAACAAATAAGATAAGTGTTACATCCGGAGATATCGAAGATTATTATAATCGTTATAAAGACAGTTTGAGAGAGCCTGAGCAGAGGAGAATAAGAGAGATAGTGGTTATAAGCGAATCACAGGCAAAAGATTTATTGATAAGACTTCTGCAGGGAGAAGATTTTGCCTCTCTGGCGCGCCAGTATTCAAAAGCTAAAAGCGCGGATAAAGGAGGAGATTTGGGGTTTATAAAACCCGAAGGAAAATTTAAAGAGTTTCGCGAGATAGCTTTTTCTGACGCGTTGGGCGTAGGGAGCATTAGCAGTGTTTTTAGGGGGCCCGATGGTTATTACATTATTAAGATAGAAGCAATAAAGGGGGGGCAGCAGAAGAGCCTTTCCGAAATGTGGGATGATATAAAGAGAGGCCTGACTTTTCTGAAACAGCAAGAGCGTGTAAATGAGTTAGTGGGTAATTTATCGAGAAAAGCAAAGATAGAAATAATGGAGGACAAGGTTAAATAGCATGTCTGAACGCATTCTCTCTGATGTAAAGGCGGAATTTAATGAAATTGAAAATATCTAAAAAGGTACTAAATTTAAGCATAGGGATTGTCTTAAGTGTGGCCGCGATTGTGCTTCTGAATATTTATATAAGTAAAGAAAGAAACAAAATGTCCAGTGACTTAAAAAGGGCGTTTGCGGAAAAATATAAAAGTTTAGGTTCAGTGATTGTTGCTAAAAAAGATATACCTCCGGGAACAGAAATTACGTCTGATATGCTTGAGACAAAAGTAGTTCCTAATAAATATATACAGCCCAGAGCCGCGACCTCTGCGAATAGAATAGTTGGTATGAAAACCGTTGTTCCTATAAACAAAGGAGAGCAAATCAGTTTGAGCAAGCTGCTTTCTCCCAGAATAGCGCGGGGGCAGTCTTTAGCAATGGCAACCCCTGTTGGGAAGAGGGCAATAACTATAAATGTTGACAATATTGCCGGCCTTATGGGAATGCTTAGGCCGGGCGATTATGTTGATGTTATCGTTCTTATGGCTGTGCCTGTACGAACTGAAGGAGGAAAACAAGTCAAACAGATGCTTACTATTCCCCTTTTCCAGAATGTGCTGGTATTAGCGGTAGGGAACAAGCTGGCTAACATAGGGGAAGCGAAGTCCTCCTCGTGGAGGATAAGCGCTAAAAAGACTAAAGCTGCCAGGGCTTCTGCTTCAGAAGGAGTTACCTTGGCGTTGTTGCCTAAAGAGGCTAGCCTGCTCTCTTTTGTAAGTGAACAGGGCAGGATCCGCCTTCTTATGCGTTCTCCGGCAGATGCTAGGATAGAGCCTATTCCTCCGGCGAACTGGGAAACTTTTTTTGAGTATATTCACCCAACTTTGCCCGGGCAACCACAGCAGGCCCCACAGCAGGCCATAGAAACACCGAGAAGAATAGAGATTTACCGCGGATTGGAAAAAGGTTACATTACTATTTCTAAATGATGAGGTATATAGTCAAAACAACAGTTCTGGTTTCATTATTGCTTGCTAATTTCCTTTCTGCGTCGCCCCAGGATTTATTTACAGATGATTCAGATATAGGTAATGTTATTATGTATGTTAATGAAACAAGGGTATTCTCCGTAAACGAACCTGAGCGGATTGCTATCGGTACCCCCGCGGTCGCAGATGTTACAAAGGCTACAGAAAACAGTATAACTGTTATTGCTAAGTCTGCGGGCGGGACCACATTAAGCTGGTGGGATAAATTCGGCGAGCACAGCCGGTATATCAGTGTTTACAAAGAAAGAATGAATAGAGTAAAGAGAAGGATAGATGATTTGATAAGAAGCATTGGATTTACAAATTTACAAACGCAGGCCATGGACAGCGAAGGCAAGGTTATGATTAAAGGTGAGGTTAAAACGCAGGTGGATAAAGACAGGCTGCTCGCCGCCCTCGCGGGCGTTAAAGATAAGATTCTTGATTTCGTAGGTATATGGGAAGACAAATCCAGCGTGGAAATTGCCGTTGAAGTGCTGGAGCTGGATAAAGACGCGGTAAGAAGCTTAGGATTTGATTTGCCAAACGCTTTAGCGTTAACGGAATCATCAGGGCCGACTTCCAGCGCTGTTACAGGGTTTTCCAATATTTTCCATGTATCTGATTGGACAAGAAGCGCGTTGAGCTCAACGCTTGATTTACTTATTCAGAGCGGTAAAGCGCGTGTGCTTTCCCGGCCGCGTTTAGTCTGCCGCAGCGAAAAAGAAGCAGAGCTTTTAGTAGGAGGAGAAGTTCCTGTATTTACCACTGAGGTAGCTTCTGGAGGCGGGGAAGGTACTGACGTCGAGTATAAAGAATACGGGATAAAATTAAATGTGAGGCCCACGGTAGTCGAAAATAACAGAATTGATATTGTCCTGAATGTGGAGGTAAGTGAAATCGGCGACGAGGTAGTAATTGGAAGCGCAAACTCGCCGACAGCCAAAGCCTATCCGCTCAGTAAAAGGACGATTTCTACGGAAGTATCATTAAAAGACGGGGCCACATTAAGCATAGGCGGGTTGATTAAGGAGAAAACTGAGGAGGATTTAAAGAAATTCCCCTGGTTAGGAGATGTTCCTGTTCTTGGGGCGTTCTTCCGGCACAAGGAGGTTAAGTCCGGCGGCGGATCAGGTAAAAGGGGCAACACCGAGCTTTTTATCACTTTGACTCCGCGTATAATCTCTAATACAGGAGATAATAGGACCAAGCAGATAGAGAAAAACGCCCTTTCTCATAAAAAAAGTACATTTAATTTTTATGAAAAGAATAATATACCCGATAGCCTTAAGGAATATATATATTCCATTCAGAAAAGGATTGCCAATAATATTTTTTATCCTCCCGTTTTAAGCCGGACCGGCTGGGAGGCGAATTTAATTGTTTCGCTCAAGCTATCTTCTATAGGGGAGCTTAAAGATGTGCATATTGTGAAACCTTCGGGTTATAAGACATTTGACAGCCAAGCCTTAGAGACAGTAAAAAGATTGGCCTATCCTTCTTTTCCCTCTCATGTGCGCCTGGAAGAAGTGACTATAGAAGTTCCTATCGTTTACAAGACACATAGATAATATGTTAAGGACCATTGCTACATTCAGCACAAAGGGTGGCGTAGGCACGACCACAATTACTCTTAATACCGCGGTCAGCCTTTCTTTGCGGGAGAAAAAAGTTCTGCTTATATCTTTAGATTTGAATGCACCCATGGATATGGTAAAGATGGTTAATGTTAAACCTCAAAAGACTATAGTAGATTTGATCGCTCACTCCAGAGAAATTAGAAGGGAGAAGAAAAACCTGAAAAGATTTTTTATTCCCCTCAATCCCTATCTTGATTTTTTGCCATCAGCGCCTTCTTTGAGATTAACCTCACATATTAAGCCTCAGCATATCGAAGAATTTCTAACCTTATTTCAGGAATTGGATTACGACTTTATTATTATAGACGGCGGCAGAGGTTTAAGCGATAACCTGATAAAAGTCTTCAGTAGTTCCAATTTGATATTTCTCATAGTAACTCCTGACATTCTTTCTGTTTATCATACCGAGTGGATTCTGGATACTCTACAGACTTTATATTTTCCTCTAAAAATGTTAAAGATCATTCTTAATAGGGCAGAGAGCAGGGGAGGAGCGGATGTGGGGGAAGTAAAGATGTTTTTCCCGGTAGAGATCTTTTCTCAAATTCCTTCGGAAGGAAAATCCGCGGGAATAGCTTTGAACAAAGGCGTTCCTTTGGTTTTAGACAACCCCAGAAGCAGCGTAACTTTAGCCATAAAGAAATTAGCGGACAGCCTTTTGGACAGGGAAGATATTTACCTTCCTGCAAAAGAGCTGTCCGAGATTAAACTCAAAAAGAAACCAGCAGAGATGATTGTTTCAGGAAGTGATTTATTGGTAAACTTAGGGTTAGTAGAGCCCCTTAAAGCTAAAGTAGCAGAGGAAGATTCAATCATAGACCTAAAAGAAAGAGTTCACCGAAGGTTGATCGAGAGAATGGATTTAAAGAAGATGCCGGTAGAAGTCTTAATGTTAGACAGGGAGAAGTTCAAGGAATTAAGACAAGTAGCAGGAAAGATTGTGAATAATATTTTGACGGAAGAAACTCAAAGCTTCATTTCTTCTTTGGAGATAAGAAAGAAATTGATTCAAGAAATCGTTGATGAAGCTCTTGGATTTGGCCCATTGGAAGATTTAATAAAAGACAATACCATTACAGAGATAATGGTTAATAATAAGGATAAGATTTATATAGAGAGGGACGGTAAGCTGGAACTTACAAGCAAGCGTTTTACATCTAATGACCACCTTAGGGTAGTTATTGAGAGGATTCTTATTCCCCTGGGCAGGCGCATTGATGAGTCTTCTCCTTATGTTGACGCCCGCCTTCCTGACGGCTCCCGTGTTAATGCGATTATACCCCCTTTGAGTTTAACAGGCCCAACCTTAACCATAAGAAAGTTTGCCAAACAGCGCCTTACAGTGCAGGATTTAATTGAGAGGTTTGATAGTTTAAGTGAAGATATGGGTAAATTTCTTGAAGCGAGCGTAAAAGTGCGCAAAAACATACTTGTTTCCGGAGGCACAGGCTCAGGCAAAACTACATTACTCAATATTCTATCAGAGTTTATTCCAGATAGGGAAAGAATAATTACGATTGAGGACTCCGCCGAGTTAAAGCTGCACCATCAGCATTGGATCAGGCTGGAGTCGCGGCCTCCCAATATAGAAGGTAAGGGAGAAGTGACTATAAGGGAGTTATTCAGAAATACATTGCGTATGCGCCCTGACAGGATAATTGTTGGTGAGTGCCGGGGCAAAGAAGTGATGGATATGCTTCAGGCAATGAATACAGGCCATGACGGTTCATTGTCAACTATTCATGCCAATTCTACCCGTGATGTTATGATCAGGCTGGATAGTATGATTCTCATGAGCGGAATGGAACTGCCCTTAAGAGCGATTAGAGAGACAGTCGCTTCGGCTATAGATTTGATTGTTCACACTGCCCGTTTGTCTGATGGGTCGCGGAAAGTTATCCAGATTACCGAATTTACCGGATTGACGGCCGGTGGCCACCCTGACTTAAAAGACATATTTGTTTTTAAACAGAAAGGCGTTGCTCCCGACGGCGGGATTATCGGCGGTTTTTATCCTACCGGCTATATACCTACATTTTATGACGAGATTATCTCACGGGGCATTATACTTCCCCGTGAAATTTTTTCCCCTCACACCTGATTGTGAACCAATTGGACGCTTAAGGATATTGGCTGATTCAGCACAGAGGCAGATATATATTATGTTTGTGAGCTCCGGCGTCAAGCTAAGGGTCAAACCTGAAAAATAATGGCAAAAAAAATTAACTTCATTCTTTTTGCTATAACGCTCGCTGGCTTAACCATATCAGCAACGGTAATATTTCAAATGAAAATCTCCGACACAGATCTATGGCTTCATCTAAAAACCGGAGAGTATATCTGTAGCAACAAAACAATTCCTAAAGAGGATATATTTTCTTTTACCAGGGAACATAAGCCGTGGATAGACCACGAGTGGCTGTTTCAAACCGCCTGCTATTTTATTTACAAGAATTTTTCTTTTGATGGTTTGCTATTCCTGAAAAGTCTGATTTTTATGTCCGCGTTTTTCATTTTGCTTATAGGGGTATACGATAAATTTATGAGATTGCCTTCCCTGGCACTTTTATTTTTATTTATAGGCACGACTTTAAACCGTATTACTCTCAGGCCCGGCTTGTTCAGTTTACTGTTTATTATAATATTTCTAACCATCCTTTATAAGAAGAGGGATAACCCGTTTTTTTTGTTTATTTTGCCTGTTTTGCAAGTTTTTTGGGTAAATATCCATGGCTATTTCTTCTTAGGCCTTCTGGTGTTGTCAATTTTTTGGATAGAAGAAATTATTTCTAAAAAAAGCTCAAGGCGCGGCATTCTTTCTCCTATTGGCGCGGCATTTTTCCTGTCGGTTATAGCTACATTCGTTAATCCTTATTTTTTAAAGGGAGCCCTTTACCCCTTTTTTATTTTCCGGGATATAATTACGGGAAAGTCAAAAGAACTATTTGAATTTATAATGGAATTGGAGTCTCCCTTTAAGAGTGAGTTTATTTCGGCAAGATTCTATAAGGCCGCTATTGTTATTTCTTTTTTGAGCTTTTTCTTTTTAATAAAAGATTATTACGGTTCTTGCGGCGATAAAAATGTCAAGCCGAGTTCTTCTAACCGCAAATTTAGGATTTTTTCAGCGGGCAAACGGACGCTTTTTAAAAGATTTATAACGAAAGCCCGGTTAAATTTACTTCTATGGGCGGCAATTTTTATTTTTTCTATGGGAGGAATTAGAAATGTGCATTTTTTTGGAGCAGCCTCGGTATTTATTACAATGGATAATTTAAAGAGTTTTTTTCAGAAGCTTCATCAAAGGATGCATCCCGGCAGGTTGCTGCTATTGAATTTTAGCCTCGCGGCTATAATGTGCTTTTTTAGCTGGAAAATAGCCCAGCCGCGGCTATTTAACATTTCTTATGTTTTAAAAGAGGGCGTTCTTAAGCCAAGAACATATATAGGGACAAAGGAAGAGGCAATTTTTCCTTACAAGGAAGCCGCCTTTCTTAAAAAGTTTGAGCCCGCAAAGCGGTTTTTCAATGATTTCAACAGCGGCGCTTTTTTAACCTTTAATGCTCCCTCAGGATATAAGGTTTTTATAGATGGCCGCACCGAGTTTTATGGGAAAGATTTCTTAAAAGATTATAGGAAGACGTGTGAAGGTGACCGGGATACATTTGATAAATTAGTCAATAAATATAATCTTCAGGGTTTTTTTATTAGCTACCGGGGATTAGATTTTACGGAAAAGCTGTTAGAATTATTGTATAGGAAGAAATGGAAAGTGGTTTTTTTTGGGGATTCCGCGATAATCTTTTTAAAAGATAGTAAGGAGAATAAAGAGTATGTGGATAAATATGCGGTTGATTTGGAAAACTGGCAAGCCAGACAGGACGATCTGCTCCAATTAAAACTAAAAAGGGTAATCCCTTATTCCCACATTAAAAGATTGAGAATATTAGAGATTTTAAAATTAGACCAGCCTGCTCTTCGGGAGGCTGAGGCGATCCTCAGGATTGAGCCTGTTGTATCGTTTGCTTATAAGGCAGCGGGAGAAGTATACCTGCGAAAGAAAAGTTATTTAAAGGCGTACGAACATTTCTACAAAGCCTATATTTTAGGCCTAAGAGATGAGGATATTTTTCAGCTATTAGCCAAAACGTATATAGAATTAGAAAGATACAAAGAAGCAGAAGAAATTTTAAGAGCAGGCCTAAAATATCATCCTGAAAGTAAGAGTATAACCAAGCTTCTTGAGGTGCAAATTAACGTAAGTAAGGAATAAGTATAAGGATTCTGAACTTTCCACTCAGGATAAAGAATCTTAGCTGCATAATAGCGTTAAAAATGTTTATGGGTACTGTCAAGAGCTGCATAGAAGAGTGCAGCTAAAAATGCGAAAAGGGGCAAGCAGATTATTAAAAGATTACAGAGATTGTTTTTTATTAGTATCGCTACGTAATCGGTTCTTAATCGCTGTAATCAGGTTCTTTCAATCTCACAAAAAATAAGAAAGAACCAAAGATATATGCGTCCTAAAAAATCACTTCCCGCATCGAGAGTATTATCTTAAAAGAGAAAAGGAAAAATCCCTTCTTAGGATGCCGCAGGCTTTCTTCTGTACTCAACGAGAAACACGGCTTAGATATATCCAAGAGCTTAATTAACCGGGAAAATGCCGCACCCTAAGGGCAGATACCTCCTTCGTCCTTCGGACTACGGCGGGCAGGATTCGCACTCAAGAGGGCTGTTTGTCCGTCCCGCTCGGCAAATCAAAGGAGGACGCCGAATAGAAATTGTACTCTCTTGCCTTGTTTTTTATTATTCAATATGGTATATTCGAATGGTCACCTGGGGAGGCGACAAAATAGAGGGGTCCAAAATAGAGGGGTCAGGTCTCAAGATTTGAAGTTAGCCATTATTTTTTAATATTTGTTTGAAGGAGAATAGGGATATACACCTATTTTGAAGCAGCTTTCTTATTTTATGAGCCAAAAATGAGAAGAATTATCAGAAAAAGAAAAACCCAGGCAGTAGTTGAATATTTCTTAGCGTTCGCGCTGATTATTATCTTGACTGTCCTGGGCTTTAACGGCGCGATTAAGACGGTAAAGGATAAGAGTAAAGATTTTTTTGTTAGAAAAGTGAATGATATGAAGCCTGATGGGAGTCCGGGAGACGGAGATCTGGGAGATGGGGATGAAGAACCTCCAGATTATAGTGTAGTTCCTGACGATGGAATTCCTCTTGTAGAAAGCGGATATCAGGAAAGAGATGTATATTGTCCTGCCGGCGTGCCGGTGTATTATAAATTTGTCGGGTGTATTTCAGATGAACAACATCCTATACAAATCATAGGGACTCCTTACGCGAATACAGGCGGAGCAAGAAGTGTTGTTTTAAAGCGCGGAAGCCCTCCGACTGTAGCCGAAATTAACTATATGAATTCTGTCGGCGATTCAAGATTTGACGGTAGGGATTTTGGTTGGAGGATGTCTAAACCGGCAGGGTATGAAGATACATATATAGAGAGCGTGAAAGCTGGTTATACAGGAATAATGTTAGAACTTACAAAGCCTACCCCAAAGTCTGTTTGGTATGCTGCTTTTTACTCTCCGGAAGATACGAAATTAGGGCATATTTCTATCACTGTCCAGTCCGACTGCCCCTAATAAAGGGGTCAGGTCTCAAGATTTGACGTTAAATAGATTTTATGGTACTCTATTTTTGTTATGGCAAGGCCTTTAAGGTTGTCCTTCGAGAATGCAGTCTATCATATAACAGCAAGAGGTAATAGAAAAGAAAACATCTTTTACTCAGACAAAGATAGAAATGTATTCCTGGATAAAATGAACGAGACTTTTAACAAATACTCCTTTATCTGCTACGCCTATTGCCTTATGGATAACCACTACCATTTATTCGTAAAAACACCTTATGCTAATCTTCCCGAGGGCATGCATTATCTTAACTCCTCTTACGCCAATTGGTTAAGAACAAAATACAAAATTGTGGGGACGATTTTCCAAGGAAGATATAAGTCAATTATTGTGGATGAAGATACTTATGCCCTAATGCTTTCTGTGTATATTCATTTAAATCCCTTAAGAGCGGGAATAGTTGAACGGCTTGAAGAATATCCATGGAACAGTTTTATAGATTATATTGGAGCAAGAAACCGCCTAATAGAAAATCTGAATATCCAGTTTATATTAAACCATTTTGGCAACAATTTAGAACAGGCGCAAAAGGAGTATAAAAAGTTTATAATAGACAATGTGGATATAGAAAATCCTTTAAAAAATGCTTTTAGAGGCATAGCCATAGGGAGCGAGCCATTTATAGACAATATAAAAGAAAAAATAGATGCTATAGGTGAAAACAGAGAAATAAAAGAAACTAAGCTTTTAGAAACCTATGGTTTAGAAGACATAATTACCAGTATATCAAGCTGTTTTAGCGTAAAAAGAGAAGAAATTTTAAGCAAAAAAAGGGGTAATATATACCGCCAGCTGGCGCTTTACCTCATTAAGAGGTATACGCCATTATCATTAAAAGAAACGGGAGAAGCGTTTGATATGGACTATTCTTCGGTATCCTTTGCGGCTAAGAGGTTTAATCAAATGCTTAAGGAAAATAATAAATATTCATATATGGCCGATGAAACGATAAAAGCGCTAAAAAGTACTAAACAAAGACTAAGAAATGATGACTAACTTCAAATCTTGAGACCTGACCCCAATCCATAGAAAGCGTTTTCATTGAAACTGTATCCCCCCTTGTTTTTTTATTATTCAATATGGTATATTCGAATGGTCACCTGGGGAGGCGACAAAAAGGCAAACCTCGAGGTAACTTGGGGGGCGCAAAACCACGGATCCTTATAGACACAGATGATCACAGATTGACAAAACACAGATGATCACAGATTATATCTGTGCTAATCTGTATTGACGCGAAGCATCTGTGTTAATCTGTGAAGCGAAGCAGGACGGCCGGGCTGCCGAAAGCTTCTTACAATGAAGATGAAGCAAATGAGTTTTTGTTATACGCGGATGGATAAAGAGATGAGAATAGCGGTTAACTCAGGCAAAAATATTCGAGGCAGGAGAAAAACCCAGGCAGTAGTTGAATATTTCTTAGCGTTCGCGCTGATTATTATCTTGACTGTCCTGGGCTTTAACGGCGCGATTAAGACGGTAAAGGACAAAAGCAAAGACTTCTTTGTTAGAAAGGTGAATGATATGGGAGTAGAGTAAAATGGCCAGGAAACTTTCTCAAAGCATTGTTGAATACATAATGTTGGTAAGCGTGGTAGCCGCGGCTCTTGTGGCAATGAGTGTTTATGTCCAGAGAGCGGCTCAGGCGAATCTTAAGCTTGTTGAGGATCAGATCAATATAGAGGCAGGAAGTGAGGAGCCTTAAAATAAAGGGGGTGACTTTATGAAGATAAAGAGAAGCGCTCAGTCTACCATTGAGTACGTTTTGCTTGTCGCGGCATTGGTATTAGCATTTATTTATGCTGCCAACAGTGTTATTAAACCTAAAACAGAGAGCATGGCAGATACGGGAGGGAACATCATTGACAAGGCCTCTAATGAGATAGGCAGTAAAATGGGGATTCAATAGTACCCCACTATATAAAAGGAGGTGAATGTAATATGTTAATAAGAATAAAGAAAGCTCAATCAACGGCAGAATACGCGATTATACTGGGTGTGGTTGTTTCAGCGGCATTGGCGATGCAGGTATACATCAAGCGGGGTTTGCAGGCTCGAGCCGCGGCAGGAGTGGACGCTTTTACTCAGCCGTCTTTTACAATGACGGAGAGCGTTACCGGCGCAACCGCGAACTTTGCCAGTATCTCCCAGTATGAGCCTTACTACGCAGAGTCGCAGTACCAAACTCAGCAGGCCAGCAGAAGTGATATTAATGTAGGCGATAACTATACTACTAATATTACCGGTAACGAAATTAGCGGCAGAGCGGCCGGCGGGTTCTCTAAACAGCATGCGCTTCGCGCAAACGCTGATACTTTATGGAAATAATGAGAGTAATATATAAGAAATGCGAAATGGAGGTGAAGGTATGAAGAGAAAAGCGCAAAGTATGGCCGAATACGCGGTGTTAATCGCTGTGTTTCTTGCCGCTGTGATAGTAGCGCAGAGCTATGTTAAGAAAGCCATAACCGGTAAATTTAAGAGCTCAGGCGACCGCATAAGCACTGAGCAGTTTGGATCAACCTATAACAGCATCAGCTGGGATCAGGCCAGCTCAAATGAAATCACAGGAACAGCGGCTGGTATTGGTGCTGGATATTGGTCAGATTCAACATTAGTTAGTAGCGGTTTAGGGCTAGAAAGTCAGATAGGGCTTAGTTATGTGGGAGGACAGGTCAGCCGCAAAGATTGGGGAATCGGTTATAACCTTAAAGGCGGAAATAACAATCTTTGGGAAGAATAAATATGTATAAAAGTTGTCAAGCCACAGTAGAATATCTTTTGATGATTACTGCTATTATTTTGGCTCTGATAGCAGCATTTAACGGCTCTATCAAGAACGGGCTCAACAATTACTACGACAAATTAGGGAGTAAAGTATCGAATATTATTGATAATGGATAGAAAAACACAGAGTATAAGTGAGTACGCGATTCTGGCAGGGTTAGTGATAAGTGCTTTTTTGAGCATGCGGACTCTTATCAAAAGGGGCTATCAGGCAAGGCTAAAGGGAGCAAGTGATTTTGCAACCGATATAGCAGGGGTGCCGAGACAGTACGAACCTTATTATCTCCTTGAGAACGCAGAGACAGCAGCCAATCAAGAAAGCCAGGAAAGACATAGCCCCGGCGGTATACAGTATACATCCTCTGCCAGTACAACTACTAACAGCCAGAGGATAACAGGAATAGATTCAACTCAGGATGATGGATGGTATTAGAAGGATAACGCTGCCGGTGGATTAAACAGCACTGAGCCGTATTGTTTCTATGTGAGATTCCTGAAAAAATCCAGAATCTGCGATCACACTGATTAAAGAAAGATTATGGTGGTTAGATATGATTACGGAGATTAAAGAAAGCTGGAAGATGAATAAAAGAATTGTCGCAATCTTCAATAATTGCCATAATCAAATTCTTTCTAATCGCGCGAAAAACAGGAAAAAACTTAAAAAAGCTGCTGCTATAAGCGAATACGCGGTATTAACTGCTTTAATCGGGGCTTCCCTGCTGAGCTCTTTTATATATGTAAAAAGGGCTAACCAGGGAAGATTAATGAAAGCCGCCGGCGCGCTGGGAACTCAGTTTTCCCCTTCACATAGCAGCCTTGTCCGATCAACCCAGGAATTCTCTCACACAAGGAGAGCTCTCCAGTTTAACGGAGAGGCTAAAGAGGAATTGTTGGAAGACGAGTGGACGAAAACAGGCTATAGCGATAATTCTTCAGGAGTGAGCTTAAAACAAGAGGGCTTATGGGAATAAAACCAAAGTCACAGTCTATCGGCGAATATGTAATTTTAGTAAGTATTCTTGCCGCGGCAGTGGTTAGTATGCAGACTTATCTAAAAAGAAGTATCCAATCTGTGGTAAAATATCAGGCGGACCAGATGAGCGAGGGAAAACAATATTCTGTAGAGTTCCATCCTAAAAAAAGTTTTAGTTTAGGCTCCCATACAGCGATTGATAAGAATGAAAACAAAAATATAAGTGAGAGCAGCAGCAGCCATATAATGGATTCAGGTATTAGAAGTTTTTATACAGGAGTCTCTTCGTCTTGGCGAAGCGAGATAGAGCATGAGGATTAAAAGAACTCAGACAATGCTGGAGTACAGTGTGATGACCGCTGTTATAGCGGCCAGTTTGGTCTTAATGAGCGTTTATTTAAAAAGAGGTTATTCGGGGAGAATCAAGACGCAGTCAGACTCTTTAGGGGTGTTGTATGACGCAGAGAATATAAGTTCAACCTCGACCTATAGCATAGATTCTCATACTGTAACAGATACTTATGTAGATAATATAACGATAGATGGCGAAAGCTATTTAGGATTAGTAAGTACCGAGAATGTAGATGAAAATGTTACGCAAACTGCAAACCAAACAATTACAAAGTAAGAAGGCGGCAGCTCTTATAGAATACGCGGTATTTATCTTAGTTATAGTATTAGCGGTAATCGCTGTGCAGGATTATTTAAGAAGAGCGATTTCCGGAAAATGGAAAGCTTCAGCTGATGCGTTTGGCTATGGCCGTCAATACCAACCATAGGGAGGGATATAATGAGTCCAGTGGTATTTTTGTCAAGTTCGCTAATTTTCGCGGGAACCGGCATATTTTTATTCAGCCAGGCATTTCCTTTTGATAAGTATTTTAAAAAAGCAAGCTTCTTGCAGCAGAGAAGGGTTGAGAGGTTTTCTTCCCAATTAGAAGATATTTTCTATATTCCTTCGTCTAAGTTGATATCCCTTCTGGCTGTTTTTCCTCTATTTGTGGGCATTATAGTGTTCATACTGACCAAAATGGTATTTGCCGCGGCGATTGGCGCCGCGGTTGGTTTTATCGTCCCTTCCTTTTTTTTAAGAATGCTTAAGAGAAAAAGAATAGAACGTTTTAACGAGCAGCTCGTTGATGGTTTAATGGATATCTCCAATTCTCTTAAAGGAGGTTTAAGCTTCGTTCAGGCTATTGAATCAATGGTTAGCACCAGTATCCCCCCTTTGAAGGACGAATTTGGATTGGTATTAAGAGCGCACAAAATGGGGGCGTCTTTAGCGGAATCTTTACAAATGTTAAATAAACGGGTTAATTCCGAATATCTCAGGCTTATGACCACAGCTATCGTGATTGGCCAAGAAACAGGAGGTAATTTGGTAAGGGTATTTTCCCGGCTCATTATGACTATTCGGGAGAGAAAAAAGGTAAATGACAGAATGAAGCTTATGACTTTCCAGGGGAAAATGCAGGCGAGTATTATTTCTATATTGCCGGCTGTATTTATTGTAACGGTGCACAAAATGGATCCCAGCCATTTTGAGGTGATGCTCCAGAGTGAGTTAGGAAGGAAGCTTTTGATAATTGCGGTTATCCTTCAGGTAACAGCCTGGGCTTTAATCGCAATCTTTACCAAGGTACGTTATTAAGAAGGAGGCGGTTTGATGCTCGGTATAATTATGGTTTTTATCGGGACAGCGGTGTATCTGTTCTTTATCAGTTTTGCCGCAGAGGAGAAAATCTCCATATTAAAAAGATTAAATATAGACTATGCAAAAAAACCCCCAATTGCCTTTTTAAGCCTGCCATTCTACCCTTTAAATACCTTTTTATTAACCGCCCTCAGGCTTAAAAGTTTTTTTCGGAGCAAATTACAGTTTATTAATTCCCGCCTGGCCCCCGAAGATTTTATTTTTATAAAAGAGGTGTTTGCCGGGATAGGAGGCTTAGGGTTTTGGCTGTTTACTAAGTCTAGTGATATCAAGCTTATTGTTATATTCGGTATGGCGGGATTTATTTTGCCGGATATCTGGCTGATGGATAGGGTTAAAAGATATAGGTTTCAAATTTTAAAGCATCTTCCCGAGACAATAGACCTTTTAGGGCTATGTATCGAAGCAGGCCTTGATTTTGTATCAAGCCTGCGCTGGATATTCGATAAGGCAAAGATTAATCCTCTGCTTTATCATCTGCGCATTGTTACAAATGAAATTATTATGGGCCGCTCGAAACAAGACGCCCTTTTAAATCTAATTAACAGGGTCAGTATTCCTGAAATACGCAGTTTTGCCAATACATTGATTCAGGCGGAGCGTATGGGCACGCCTATCCGGGATGCGTTTGATATTATCTCAGAGGATACCCGTGACAGGAGAATTCAGATAGGAGAAAAACAGGCCTTGAGGGCGTCGATTCTTATTATTCTGCCTTTGATTCTTATCTTAGCTGTCGTAGTTATTATTATAGGAGGGCCTGTTTTGATACGGTTTAAAGAGGGCGGACTATTTGGGGTGTGATATGAAGCAATATAAATGCAGAAAGAGAGCGCAGTCATTAATTGAAACCGCGGTTTTCGGGGCAGTGGTTTTGTCTATCCTGGGCACTCTTGTAAGTTATGGGCTCAAGTATAACTTTCAACAAAGGACAGTCCAACGCACATTTAGAAAAGCATTGGCATCCGCCTCCGCCGATATGCGCGGCTCAACATATATCCTTACAGAAGATAAACAGCTTCCTCACCCTTCCGACCCTTTTGGAGTAGGGAGTGTCGAGGGGTTTAATAGCAGTGAGAGCATAATCCGTAATTATCGTATGGACAAGACTGCTGACAAGAAAGAAGAGTTACCTAAAATAGAAATGGAATTTCAGGGAAATGAGAGCAGAAAAGAGGCATTTTATACCGCTGCGTTTAGGGAAGACTTTGGTGTTACCGAGGAGCAGGTAGAGAAGTATCGGGAGATATACGGGGATTCAAGCATTGATTGGGACGAAGACTCAGGGAGTGTGGAAATAATAGACCCCTATTCAGGGGAAAATATAAGTTATGGGGGAGCAGTTAGAATCTGCAGGATGATTGTTGATGAGGCGGTATGTACCCAGGAGTGTACGGCAGGCCGGTGGCAGGGAGAAGACGCGGAAGCATACGATTCAAGCTGTGAGGAAATCTGCGCTCAACCTATGAATATCCCCTGGTACTGCCGGGGTTATACGGAAATAAACTCAGCCACCCATAGGTATAATTTCCCAGTCTTGGAACAGCTGTTTTCCTATGCCATGCTTAGCGGTAAACAATTTAAGCCTAAAGCCATGGGGGTGCAGCCGGAAACTACTCAAGTTGAAGAAAGAGGCGATACTCTTACGGTTAATCAATCCGGAGGAACAATTACCTCCAGGGACGACTTTAATTGGTCGTTTACCACGAACAGAGATATTATTTACCATCCTTATGGAGATGAATCAGGCAGTTATGCTTCCAAAGGCGTCTCAACTGTTAAAGGGAGGAATTATCCAAATGAGTGGCAGACGAGTTATTAGAAAAAGCCAGGTTATATTAGAGATTACCGTAAGTTTGGCGGTTGCCGTTATCTTAATGACAGCGGCAGCCAAGATATTTGTCTGGATGAGCAATCGGATGGCGCAAAGAGAGAAAGATTATAATGAGACCAGGGACGATGCCGCCTCAGAAGATACCGAAAAGAGCGATAAACCTGTTTTTGTTGATGAATCCGGGTATCCCGATTTGGATGTTTTGGAGTAATATGGGACTGTCGCAAAATGCAACAGTCCCCGCTAATGGACGCTAATAAGGGGGGGGAATGCTAATTTACGCTAATAGCTAATATTGGCGGCTATATGAAAAATGATTTAATCTCTGTTGAAGGAGAATGGAATGCTGTTTAACCTTGGTAAGACAATTTCTTTAAGTAACTTAAAAAGGCCCAGGATTACCAAAAAAAGAGCAAAGAGAAATAACCATATATTTGGAGCCGCGGGCAGTATGTGTAAAAAAGGCCAAATCGCCACTCTTTTTATCCTGATGATTATCTTTATTTTGATTTTTACCCTGGTAGTGATAAATATTGGGGATATCAGCGGCAGGTTGACTCAAATTTCTAACGCGGTAGACTCAGGGGGCCTTTTTTTAGGCTCCCAATTATCAACCAAAAGCCATATGTTATATGAGGCATTAGGCAACAAGACAAAGGTATGTAAAAGAGGGGGCCTTTTACCAATAATTATAGCGGTTATTGTCGCGGCAGTTCTGACATATTTATTCCCGCAGTTGGCGTGGTATTGGGTAGTACTTGCGAGTGCTATAGCGGGGGCAATAGGAGGATTGATTGTTTATAGGTCAGCTAAAGGGGCTATGTTGGGAGCAATCCAGGGAGCAATGGTTGGCGCGGCGGTTCAAGGCGGGGCTCATCTTGGATCAAAACTTTTTGCAAAGGAGGCAGTAGTAGAAGGCGCCATGTCTGAAGTTCCTGAAGAAGCATTGCTTACCGAACCAGGAGTATCTGCCGCCGCACCATCAGCTATGGATCCATTATCATTAGGTGTATCCGGAATGGCTACCGTCCCTAGTACTGCTGGTGCTATCGTCGGTGCTTCTCTTGCTGGCGCGGCAAGTATTTATACAGGAGCAATGAACGATAAAAGCTTAGAAGCGGGCCTGGCGCACTTCGCCAAAGCTCTTAGCGGGCTCCCTGAGTATGAGGGCGTTAGAGAGGGAATATTCCTCTATGTGTTTTCAGGAGCAGTGGACGATCCTAATAAGGTTACAGATACCAACGATATAGATTGTGACGGAAAAACAGATGACGAAGTTCCCGCGTTTTCAGTATGGTGGGATGAGCATATAAAGGATTTAAAAGCAAGTTTAGGCTCAGGAGTAGATGTTATAGCTGATTTTTTAAACAATTCCCTGGAGCCTTTTAAAAGCGGCGTTGAAGGATTTGTGCCCGATATAGATAGAAAAGAGGTTGAATGCGATTGCTCTTCTAAAGAAGGCCCCGATATAGAATTATGGCGGGCATTGGAAGATTGTAATTATGAGGTTAGCTTCTGGGAGCCAGGGCCGGACAAGGCGTCTCTTGTAGAGTGGTATAAGAAAGATTGCGAGGATTGCCCTGCCCCTTCCGGCTACGATTACGTAGACGGAGCGCGTTATCATATGGAAGAATTTATTGATTATGCCGAGGGAATATTGGAACAGGACGCCGGCGATTTAGATAGAAATTATGACTGGATAGATTTATTGCACAATACTAAAGACTCTGATGGCAGTGATTTTTATGGCGATTTAGGCCGTATCGCCTCCGCGATAGGTGATTGGATAGATGAAACCATTGAACTGCGCGATGAACTTCCAGGATGCCAGTTAGAATATATAGAAGATCCGCGTACGATTATGGAGAGGATGGGGCATGAACCTCTTTGTAATGAGTATAATCCTCCTGATGAGCTCATTTATCCCTGTAATTGGGACAAGTATAAACTAGAACTATCAGGGATAATCCTTCCCAACCCTGTTTGCAAACTCTATGCCGAGGATAAGACCATATTAAGAAATGAAATAGATACAGTGAGAGAGTTTGTGGTCAATCTGGAGGACCATATCAGAGAAACAGATGAGTTATTTTTAAATCCCTGCCCGGGAGAGAATTGTTCCTTGGTAGGAGAGATAGAAATTGAGGTTTTGGAAATTTGCTTGGACGGTGACATCCACAGCCCTTGTGATAGAACAGGCTTAGGGGTGGGAGAAGCTACGATTACGTACAAGTTTCATTATAAGTATACCTGCGAATGTTGTCATGAGGAATGTGAAGGAGAAGGGGAAGATGAGGAATGTCATACAGAATGTGAGCAGACTACTTATGAAGGCGACAAAGAGAAGGCTGAACAGCTTCCAACTCCTGACCTGCAGATACCCTGTATGGTGAAAGGAGCATTTTTAGGAGTATTAGATGAGATGGAAGCAGCTTTAGACAGCGTTGATGATGAATTTGCTACTATTGATATTAGATGGGATGATGAGTTTAAGCCGGTGCTGAATTCATTAGAGGCTGAACAGGCAGAAATAGACGGTTTTCTTCCTAAAGTAGAAAAATTTCATGACGACATTCAGAATATTATAGATACCTCAGATAGAGCTGAAGATGGAGCAGGCAAATTAACTTATGAGTGGGACGACAGGCGGGGAGGTACTCCAGAACATCATTCAGTGACCGTGGAAACCGGGCCTTTTAAGTTTGCCCGCCTGAAAAAGAAAAAACACGGAGGTCTCTTAATTAATAAAACTTGCATTGAGTTGAAAGATTACAGAGATGATGGAAGCAGAACCTGGATTAAGGTAAATCGGGAGGACCCTGCTACAGATAAAGATGTAGGTATCTTAGGCAAATGGAACCCCGGTGGTAAAAGCTCTAAAGAGTGCCATGTGTATTATAGCTATGATAAAGTAGGGATTAAGTCTGTCAAATGAGGCGTCCTGCAAGAATCAGGATGTCTTATTACAACAATAAGATTAGCAATGCTTTTTCGATCTCTGTAATCGATTTTCGATCTCTGTAATCATAGTTTCCACATTTTTTCAGTGGAAACTAAAGAGGAGGGAAGATGAAGGCTAAATTTGATAATATTTTTATTTTATTTCTTACCTTTGTGTTTATAGGCGGATGCGTAGGAGTCAAGAATGATATAGATTTTGCCCGCTATTGTTTGCGGGGATTAGCTAAAGGGAAGTCTTCCACGGCGAGGCTAATTGATTGGACTTCCTTTGTCGCGATGGGGGTAAATGTAGGGGGGACGGTTAATAAGCTGGCAACTACCCGGGAAAAGGAGGAATATGTAAAGAAATTTATAAAGAGTTTCGCCTTTAGCTTCCGCCAAACAGAAGGAAAATTAAATAAATTTACCAATTGGCGGATATTTATCGCTAATAAAGGCAGGACAGTAGTGGCTGCCAATTATCTTAACGATAAAGTTTTATTATTGACAATAGCCACTTATCCGGGAGGGAAGAGAAAGCTTGTTAGAATGGGATGGAAAGAATAAATTATATAACTTCTTAAGCGCCAAAATATTATAGAAATAAATGTCCATTTAACACGCGAATGCACGCGAATACTGAAGACGCGAATAAATTAGCGATAATTCGCGTTAGATTCGCGAGAATTAGTGTTTAAGCATTTATTTAAAAAAAATTACTATATTACCTTGAAAAATATATAGTAGATATGGTATATCTTAATGGTTGGTATCTATCAAAACAACTTGATTAATTTAAGCGGAAGCGATAAGCCCCGTTAGAAATACGGGGTAAAGGCAAATCCCGATGTAACGTCGGGAGGCGCAAAGCCACGGGTCCTTTAACACAGATAGCCGCAGGCAGAAGACGCCAGATGATCGCAGATAATAATCAGTGATAATCTGTTTTAATCTGTGAAGCGAAGCAGGACGGCCGGGCTGCCGAAAGCCGCAGGGTTTTCAGCAGCCCGGTTTTTTTGATTATGATTCCCAAATGGGCCAAATATAGATTTATATGGGGGAAAGGGGGGACTCTACCTTTTTCTATTTTTATTGGCAGCCATCCGCGCGCATCCTTCCCCTGTTATACGCAATACGCAGCGACCGAAGGAAGTCCTGGGTATTCCCGAAGGATAAGCGATACGTGGTACTATACAAATGTATAACCAAATAGAAGAAACACAAACCGGCGTTTTTAATGAAGTGCAAAAGCCGCATTTTAAACCCTGGATGAGGATAATCGCTTTAGTCGTTATTTTTGCCTTTTTATATCAGGATGTGGTTTGGGCATTCGGTCCTAATTTTGGGTCTTTAGCCGCTCCTCAGTTTATAGTTAACCCTGTTTCTCAGCTTAAACCGGAAATTTTCAATAAAGCAATCGCGGACGCGGTTTATAGATTCCTGAAACCATTAGCCAATAAACCGGTTGGCCGGGTCCAGATTAAGCCGGGTCTTATTATTAGTAAAAGTCACCAGCCACCAGTCACCAGTCACCAGATTAAAGAAATTTACAAGTGGTTGAAGAGGCCGGAGACCGAGACTGTTCCCTGTTCCGCCTACGTATTGTATAATCTTCTTCGGGGAATAGGCAAAAAGGTGAAGGTTGAGGAACTGTCAGCCCTTCTTATATTAACCGATATTTTATCAGGGAATATCGCTGTGCCCCCAGCCTCAGAACAAAAGGAAAAAACCCGGATATATAACTCTATTTATTCTTTATCTAAGACTGCCGAATACTTTGGCCTGAATCTCTCTCCAGTTAAACTGCCAGCTGCCAGCTATCAGCTATCAGCTATTCCTACTCCTTTCATCGCTCATCTATCTCCAGAACTTAAGAGCACCAGCACACCAGAGCACCAGTTAAAGGGCCACTTCGTCCTTGTTACCAAAATTGATGATGAAAAAGTCCACTATTTTTACGATAAAGGGAATTCATTCTTGCCTATTGAGAAATTCTTAGAGGAATTTTCCGGTTATGCCTTACTTCAGCAGTCTTCCTATACGTTGGGCCAGCCGGTTTCTGAGGAAGTAACCAAGGATATTTTAGGCGCGTATTCCCGCAAATATGACCTTCCCAAGTTCGACGATACTTTTAAAGATCCTTCCTGGGGGGATATAGCAATATCGGCCGCGGTTACAGCGGCTTCTATTTATGTCGGAGGCGGCGGATTGTCGGGGAACTTTAACTGGGCTAATGCCGGTCAGAGTTTTACCCAGGGAGCATTTACCGGAACGGTGGGCAGTGCGTTAACTACCTTTGGGGCACGGGAGATGCATATGAGCCCTGCAGGAGCGCAAGTTTTTGGCTACGCTGTTTCCGGAGTAATAACCGGTGCTATGAGCACTTCCTCCAATCATACATGGATTAATACTACCGGGAGTTCAGGATTTAAGAATACTGCAGGCGGATGGATGAATAATCATTCTGTTCTTACTGGCGCGATAATGGGGGGGCTTAAAGGCGCGTCTGTAGCAGGGGGAAGCATCATGGCCTACAATGCTATGAAAAACACGGGTTTTTATAAAAGAAATCCTTCCGCCGGCAATCAACTCGCTTCTATAGCAGGAGGATTCGCGGGATACGCGGGATTTAGCGGAACAATGGGCGCGTTAGGGATAAATCTTACCGTTAAAGCGCCTGTTGATGAAAAAAATGGAAAAGTCTGGGGCCGTATATCATCGGAAGACTTGCAGAATTCTAATGGGGTAGAGCCTGGTGTGGTAAATGGAGATTCTTTGGGGGGGTATTATGACCGCGATTATGTTAACCTTTCTGCCGACAACTTTGGCGGAGGATTTTTAGGAGGCATAAAATTAGCCTGGCATGATGCTAAGCCTTCATTGATTTATCAGGGCACTGCGGCAATAGTAGAGTGCGCCCTTGGCGAAAAGTTTAAATACTCCCGTGTGCTTGGCGAAAGCGCCGGCGGTTTAGCCTCTGCTAAGACCGGCGGGCAAAATCTCTGGGCGGCCATAGGAAAAGGAGTGCTTTCCGGAGCTGTTTCAGCAGGTTTAGAGTCTATAGCCGGAAAGTATGATGAGAAAACCGGCAAAAACAAATGGGGTATGACCCGTCTTCAAACATCCAGCCTTGAGTATTTAGGAAGCGCTGTGGCATTATCTGCCGTAGGAGCAATCGGCCCGGATACTTTTTGGGGTAGTTTTAAAAAGAATACCGCGAACACAGCTATTGATTATATTACCTGGGGCAGGACATCTCCTGTGTGGACCCAGGGCGGCGGCGGCTGGAGCGAAGTCCAGTATATGAATAAAGTGGCCGCATGGGGAGGCTATGCCGATTTTAAAGCAAATGCCGACGCGGCGATGAAGACGTATGGTTATGATTCCTGGCGCAAGTTTGTAAAAGACGGCTACCTCGATTCAATCACCCCTTCCCTTACCAACTCCTGGGTCAGATACACCCAGGACACCCTCCATTACGCGGCGGTGGATAATATAAGTAGTGCTCTTTGGCCTGTTGTAAAGGGTGGCATAGGAGCTTTGAGTATTTTAGGGCTTCACAGGCTGGGTGAAAGTAATAGAAAGTCAGCAAAGGGTATGGGGGTAAGAAGGACTGGAATAGAGTTAGAAAAAGGACCAAAGAGCATTGTAGAATTACCGAAAAATTCAGAGACAGAGAAACCTTTTGCGGATAATAATACTTATTTAGACGAAACACTTAAACAATACGAATTTCCTTATTTAAATAATGAAGATTTAGGTGACATTGAAGAAAATAATACTCTTCCTCCTATCGGATACCGCAAGTCTGATATTGCTATTACTACTATTTCTAATTTGACTGATAAAAATCCTTCTCCTTTTGGAGAAGTCGGCGAGCCTGGTGTCGTTCCTTTTGAGAAATACGGCGTGCCAGATAGCCCTGATAATTATAATGCAACATATACGGTGAAGTATGGGCTTTTAGGCTGGATTCTGAGCTCTTTCGGATATAAGCCGGATCATTTGGGGCAGTCTGTAGCCTGGCGTGTAAAGAAAAACATAAAAGGTTGGTTTGATTCCACATATATTGATTCTCTATCAAATGATTACTCCGGCATTAAACTAGGCGATTTCTATAATCGTGCAATGGCAAGATTCAGAGGTGTAAGCGTTTGGGATGCAAGAACAGGGAAGCCTCTTTCTTTTCTTTTAGATACGCGTTCCGGTTTCCAACAGCCGGAAGTCTATTCAAAATATTCAGAAGATACGATATTACCCCATAAAATTCTTACAGCTACACTTATCAACGGCCAGCCGCAGCTTTTGTTGGGACTTGACGAATTTAAATATAGAGTTCCTTCTCAGGGAGGAGCAAATCGTGTCCCTTCCCAGCCTTTCTTTTTCAGTGGTACTATTGGAAAGATGATGGGAATAGATAAAGTAACGGGCTCTCCGAAGCTTATTGAGAACGGCAGAACTCTCTCCGGCCTTTTCTCTTTTGGTTTGAATTTAAGCGCTAATACAGCTTCGGCTATCATTCCTACGGAGTTTTTGATGTCTAAAAAGGAGATGGAAACGGCAGATTTCGTAAGTGTGTTTGGCTTTACAATGGGCGGAGGCTCTATTGAGGGGTATGATTCTAAGGCAGTAACACTTGCTACAGCATCCTTCTTCCGCGGGCCGAAGCTTAAGAATAATTATGTGGCTATGCGGTTGCCTTGGGACGGCAGTTTGCCTCCAGCGATTATGCGGTTGCCTTGGGACGGCAGTTCACAATCAATATATTCAAAAGAAAGTGTTCTTTCTGCTTCTGAGGAACAAAGCAATGGTTTTACTCTTGCACAAAGGGTTGACTTGAAAATAATTACGGATGCCTATAAAGATTCAAGATACGGCGGTAAAGTAGTTAAGCATTATGAAGAAGGTAAAACGTTAGTCGATGGAAATATACGAATGTGGACATTACCCGCAGAAAAAGATTTTGCTGAGCGGCTTAAGGCTGATTCGGGTATGGGATGGGGTAAAATCTTAAAGGAAGTTCTTCCAGGGTCTTTGGTTTCAGATTTTGCTTATGAAATTAATAATGTACCTGAAGGCACAGCCCTGGAGAAGCTTGGTGAAAATCAAACAAAAGAACTTGTCAAAGAAATAACCGGGTCTTCTGACACCGATTATTTAAAAGACGGAATGCCCCTGACGTTTGATAAAAATAAAGTTCTTATGGTTCTTCCTTCGGGGGAAGGAGTTTTAGCTAATCTTGATAAAGAAACGGTTGCCCCAAATTGGCAGAGGAGCATAAATCTTTTTTCTGAAATAGAAGGCAAAAAAGGCTCGTTTTATTCCGATCCTTATGTGTCGGCTAAAAAGAGTCTTGCCGCAGAAATAAGAGCATCTTTCACCGGAGAAAAACCTTATATAGAAAGGACAGCCGATAGTTTACGAATCGGCAGCTTTACCTGGCTTGACGCGGCAGGTAAAAAAATTGTAGTAGACCCAAGAAATCTTTCTTTTGAAGTTGGCGGCTCCGGCACCGGAGTGCTTTCTGGCGAATATAAGGGCGCTAAATATATTCTTGCCTTCCCTGAGAATGGCTATATCCCTGACGTTATGGGCCGTACAACTGCCGCGTATACTTATGGGGTAGGCCCGGGGGGAATGACGAATAAGGGAAACACAGATTCTTTAAGCCAGGAGGAATCGATTACGGGATACAAAAATAAACTGGGCGAACGGGGGTTTAGCTCATCTGATATAGCGCGGGTTGCTGAGTTCTTAGAAGGAGGGCTTAAGACAGAGGGTGAGCTTGAATTTGTTTCTAACAACAATGGATACGCGCAGGCAAAAATTACCAATGGAACAACCGCTTTTTTCGCTTTAGAGCAGAGAGGCCCACAGCTGTATACCGATGAGTATAAATTTAGAATTGATTCTCCTGAAGGAAAATATGTTTCTTTGCCTGACGGGAGCGCTTATATCGGATATAATTTTACGGATGTAGTTAAGAAAAACAGGCAGCGTTCCTTTCAGCCTTTACCTGGAGCAAAGAAGACTTTTGAAAAAGCCGGGATGAGCTGGGAGGATTTTACAACTAAGGGGTTTGATCAACAGGGACAAGGTGTAACCAGCAAATACAGAGTGGGTAAAGAAACTGTTAATCTCCCGTCAATGAAAGTTTATAGCGGATTAATGCTCTCGAGAAATAATATTCAAGGTTTGAATAAAAAGTTCGAGAAAGAACTGAAAGGCTTGCCTGATAAGTCAAACCTGGCTGTTGTTATGCAGTCATTTGTAATGAACGCAACATCATTCGGTAAATCCTCTGAAGATTTTGGGAAAGTTACAGAAGTTAAAGGATGGATACCGCGGGACATTTTGGCAAAAAGTTTTGAGATTAAGAGTAAGCTTTCTCAGCACCAAGGTTATTACGATAGTAAAGTAGATGACGGTATGCCAGCTTTAGACAGTTATACAAGAAGCTGGACAAACAGCCATTTTATGAATTTAAACGCTGATGTATTTACCCGTGTTAAAGGATTTATAAATAAAGAAGGGTATATGCAGAATGCGGCAACGGATTTCTTAGCGGTTTCTTCCATAGGTTTCTTAGGTAAACGAGACAAGAGTATGTCTTTAAAACAGCCGGAAGCAAAAGAAGGGCTGAAGCCTTTTTCTGTCGGCGGGCCCGATATAAAAACAACGGCAATAACTTTTATTGACAGTGGTAAATTCGACTCTTCCGCGAATAGACTTTCCGTTATGGGTGAAGGATTTTCGCCGGTTGCCGTATTTACTCTTTCACCAACTGGTTTTCAGGGAAGGATTTCTGAAATAGGAGAGATAAGGGGGATTGATGAGAAACTGTATAGTTCTTCTAAATGGAAAGGCATAAAAAATATTGAGAACTTTAATGATGCGCCGGCATGGTTTAAAGAGGCTGTCGGGGAAACCTTAGCAACAGATAAAGAATTTAGTGAGTCTAATATCGTCCCTGCGGGGGTTTATTGGACAAAAGGGCCCGAGGGAAAGGATATTGTCCACGTTTTTTCTGCGGCGATGAAGAAGCCGGGTGAGCTCTTTGCCGAACTTTATAATGGAAGATGGGGCGGGCCGCAGGATTTGTATTACGGGGACGTGCTTGTCAGTCCTTCCGGAGAGATAGTTAACAGGAAAGCGCAGGGTGCTAATGAAGAATACGCCGCACGGGAACATATAAAAGCCTTTTATTTCGGTTTAACCGGAAATGGCACTGAGTCGGGAGAAGGAGGATTCGGGCTGACTCCGGTTAAAGAACGTTCAAGGGTATGGGGAAAATTAAGCGGCAAGAACAGGGCCGGGGAAGAAATATCTATTCCCGCTGAGCTGGATTTTACAGAGAATGGCCTGGTAAGGGTCTCTTTTGACACCAAGAGCAAGGGAGATTTGAAATGGGCGAGAGAAAGACCGAATCCGGAGCCTCTTCCTGACGCGGAACTGCGGTCTCTTGCCGGGAAACTAGAAATTCCTCTACCAAAAGGAGAAGGTCCTTTATCTTCTAAGCAGAGGCGGAATTTGCGTAAAGCCGTTCAGGAGAAGCTTCCTCCCTCGGATTTGATGACGAGATTAGCGGAATTACCTCAGACGAAAAGCGGTCTTATTGCCAGTCATCTAAAGATAAACCCCTCCACCGGTGAGGACTTTGCCCTGCTTGCCGACGGCTCAAGATTGGTCAGCTATTTTAATCCCCTCACCCCTTACGGGCAGCCTTCTCCTCGGATGGATATGCTTACCGGCGTGTATCAGAATGCTGTCTGGGAAGTTGTAAAGGGGGCAGAGGTCAGTTTAGAGAAAGGAGTATCTGAAGATAATGGCGAACCTCATCGAACAAGGGAGATAACCCTTTCCGGGGTAAAAGCAAAACCGGTAACGATAATAGGGGCGGCCGGCAGAATCTATTCTTTGAAGGGCATAGACCCTAAGGACAGTATGGTTCAGCTGCTGCCATCATCGCAGGATATGCCGGCAGGGGTATGGCTTGGCAAGGGGACGGCAACCCTCGGCTTGGGGGGCGGCCTTTCTCTCGGTAAAAACACGACTTACGGAATGGGCTTATGGGTAAACCGTGATGGTAACCCTGCGGAGGTATTCGTGGGGATGGCGCCGGAAAAAGAGGAAGAAAGATCCGGGAAATACGACTATAGGGTTGTTGTTGAAGGAAAGACCTCTGATTTTGCTATGGGGAAAACAGGAGAAGCTGCTCCTTTCGTAAAAGACAGGAGAATTAATCCGCAGATAATCAGTGGTCTTTTATTTTCGAGGATAGAACAAGGCGGGCTGACGGTGTATGAAAAGGGCGGCAGGGGAGCTCCTGATTTTAAAATGGATAGTAACGGCAGGGCTTATGTTACTATTTCTTCTCCATCTGCTATTCGAAAAATGGCTGAGGGCGATGTCTTTGAGTGGTATAAAGGGGTAAGAAACCTCGAGTTAGAAAATCCGCTTATGAGAATTGCGCCGCCTCCGGCTTCAAAGATAGAGAAAAAACATTCTAATGTTTCGCGAAAATCTTCAGACTCAAGTCTCAAGCCCGCTCAACAAGAGCCGCAACGTCCTCAGACTTCCTATTCTTATGCTTCTATTACCAGGATTCCTAAAGAGAAGGGAAATCTCTCTTATACCGGCAGGGCCGGCAGAGCCAAGATGGCTCTGTTTGTAAATAATGGTGTGCCGGCCGGCGCGGGTTGGACGTGGATGTTCCCTGAATTAAGGGGCCTGCAGGGTCTAAAGGTAAATTTGCCGCGGCAGATAAGTTCAGCCGATGCGGCGGAATACGGAAAACCGAAAGATAAAAGCATTCCTCTTGATGCCGGAAAAGTTCAGGGATTATACATAGGCGGTAACTCTTTTGTCAATCGGATGACTATAGATCCAAGGGGCACAAGGATCAGGCTTGGCCTTACCCTCTATAATGCGAAAATCGGAAAAGAAGAAAACTATAAAAATCCTTTTGATAAAGGGAGTGTCAAACAGAATTTAAGTTATGGACAGAAAATTTATCCCTTGCTTTTTTATAAACCTTTTAAGGGAAGAATGGAAATTATCGGCGATATCTCCACTCTCCGCCGGCAGGTAGAATTAAAAAATATAAAGGGCCTTGCAGATATAACAGAAGGCAAGGTTTCTTATCTTGCCCTTAATCCCGGAGAGCAGCTTTCGCCCTCTTTGTCAGAGAACAAAAAGGAACAGGATATGATGGTCATAGGGCAGAAAGAGAAAAAGATGACTAAGTGGGAGAGAGCGGCCGGGTATTCTCATAGCGTAGGTAGTGGCTTAGATATCGTCGGGGTAGGTATCGGTAAGCTTTTGAGCTGGGTTGGCATAAGAAACGTAGAGAAAATTTATAAAAAAAGGCTGAAGAAAAATTGGGCGAAGGTTAAAAAGGCGTATGCGGGCAAAAAGATAGTAAACGAAGAGATTTCTTTTTCTGATCTTAGCCCGGAGCGGAAAAAGCAATTTAACATTACCGCTCCCTATCTTCTTTTGAAAGAATACAGGGGTTCTTATTTCCCTTATGCCGTTCAGTATAATGTTGCGGAAGGGCATAGCCTTCTCTGGCCGGCGGCTAATTTAGGCGGGATTCCCGAAGGGAATAAAACTCCTCCGACAAATAGGTTTCCTACGGATAAATACCTTGAGTTTTTTTCTCCTTCTCCAGGGAAGGGCATTGTTAAGGGAGATTCTGCTCCTGCTTCTTCTGAAAAAGCTGTTGTTGCTTGTTCTTTAGAGCACAATTTAAACCAGCTTCCTTCAGGAAAATATGTTTTTAGATATGATTTTCGCGAAAGGATTGCTGCGGCTATTGGATTTGATCCTGAATATACTCCCCCAATTATGATTGTGAATATTTTACCGGGTATCAAGGATATGGTTTTTTCTTATGCCGGCGGCTGGAAAGGGGTTAAACTTGATAAGGGCGATTACGTTTTATTTAATCCCCGCAATAATTCTTTTGGTTATTCGCAAGGGGTAGATAGGATTGCCTTTATAACCAAAGACGGAGCGAATCAGACTGTAGTTGCTAATCCTTTCGGAGAGAAGACCACGGTAAAAGTAAACGGCGAGCAGGCGGCGGAGATTAACATTTCGCGAAAGACTTATGGGACTGAAATAACCGGACAACAGAGAAATAAATTCTTTTATATCAACCTCAACAGCCAGAGAGGGTTTATCCCTCTTAAACAGGAGCAGGTTAAAGGGTTGAGACTGCCTGAGATTAGGAATAATAAATTAGTTATTAAAGAAGGGAAAATTCAATGGCAGGATAAGCAGATAAAGACCTTAAAGGATTTAAATGATATTTTCGATTTTTATAAGTCTTCTCTATTCCGCAATTTTCTCCATCAACAGATAATAAAGGAATTGAATGCCGTTAAAAACAGGAAAGGCCCTATTTATGATAAAATTAAAAAGGCAAAGGTCCTCTGGCACAATAATGATATAGGAGAGGCAAAAGAATTTTCACTAATAGATTTCATTAATAAGACTCCTTTGGAATTGGGCATAAATAAGAATCTTTTTTCTTCTGTTCTTACCCCTGAGCAGTTTAAAAATATATTAAACTATACAGCGCTTATTTATCTTACTACTCTTCCTTCTTCAAACATTATCCCCGGAATAACGAAAGCCGTGAATTTAGAAGGTATCTATATTTTCTCGGGGAATTGCGCGGTCGTAAATTATTTAGCTCATTCAGAGTTTATTAAAGAATTCCCTGCGATTAAGAGCCTTTTTAAGACCGGAAAAGTTCCTGAACATGTTTTGAATCTTATTCAGCTTAAAAACGGTAATTATTATTCTCTTGATTTTGCCCGCAGAGACCAGCCTTTGGGAATGTCTAAGAGCTTAAGAGAAAGCCGGTATTACTCCGGGCCTATTGAAGTAACCAATGATCCGCCCTCTGATTTTATGGCCCTAAATCTTGCTTTATCCGGGCTTCAGGATAATTTAAGGATAGAGTCAGCTGAAGGATTTTTAAAGAATAATGGAGTTTTGGATTCAAATGAGAGTATTACTGGCTATACTTCAGGCCTTCTCGTTGTCGCCCGCAGCGGGGGGAATTTATCGAACGGCCAGCGAAACGTTTCCTATCTTTTTGCCAGCGGCCCGCGGGATGGAGTGAAATTAGGAAAGATATGGATAAAGGGAGAGGGGCAGCAGGAGGCAATAGTCTCTTCTCTTTTTCCCGGCATAGGGACGGTAACTACCGCCTCCGGCAAGACCTTTGTCTATACGCCTAAAAATGGCTTGATAGCGGGAGATATCAAAGGCGCGATGGCCGGATTCGGGCG